>Ga0157364_1002218_pt1 | contig 17793 bp, 13 predicted proteins | sample AttsexASBM2_FD_111476 | JGI IMG/M metagenome (GOLD analysis project Ga0157364, IMG submission 111476) | Fungus gardens microbial communities from leaf cutter ant in Ribeirão Preto, State of São Paulo, Brazil - Atta sexdens ASBM2 | ecosystem: Host-associated > Fungi > Mycelium > Unclassified ... | reverse complement strand
TTATTCCTTCTATTGTGACTGCACCATGATGTTTATGAGACTCCGCACAATAAAAGGAACAGAGAATAGAGAACAGAGAATAAGAATTTCAACCTATCAGAAACTGTGTATTCCATAATACATGATTTCTGATAGGTTGAAATTCTTATTCTCTGTTCTCTATTCTCTGTTCCTTTTATTGTGCGGAGTCTCATAAACATCATGGTGCAGTCACAATAGAAGGAATAAGGAATAATAATTCCTTATTAGAAACCATGTTTTTCGATATATCCGATTTCTGATAGGTTGAAATTTTTATTCTTATTTCTAATTCCTTATTCCTGATTCAACACTTTCTTGATTAAACCACTGTATTGATCTCAATTGGCTTGAAATCTATTAGAATTTTAGAATAGGAAAGAGATGAGAAATATATTGTATATGAACCTCAACGTAAGATGTAACTGTTAAGAGTTAACTGTGAGTTATGAAACTGAGCCTAAGTTAAAGTTAAACGCACCTTTGGATTCGCAAATCTAAGGGAAGCCTAAAATCTAAGGGAGCTTTTTAGCAAGAGATACAAGAGTCAAGTTCTATCCTTGTTCAGTAAGAAACAAAGACGGAATGACTCTTGTGTCGACTTGTGCCTCTGTTGGAAAGCTTTCTAGATTGTGACTAATGCCCATGTCATAGTCAGACTTTGTATTAACTTTCTTAAATAAGGCCTAACTATGAATACAAGCATAAGAGTCTCTTTCACTAACCTCAGTTATCTCTCTGGGTTCAGTTAATCGACGATTACATGAGGCTCATTTAGGCTTGTTTCTACCAATGTAAATTAATTTTAATCTCAGTTCTTACTCATTATCTTTTTCTAATTCTCAGAACTGAAAAAAGATGAAGAGCTAGTTAAAGAGATTAAAATTAAACTATATTGGTAGAAACGAGCCTTAGGCCCAACTGACAGTTAACTCATAACTGAGGTTCAACTTATTCATTGTCTCTTTCCAATTTTATTTTATTTTATTCATTGTCTCTTTCTATTGTTTGTCTTTCCAATTTTAGAATTGGAAAAAGATGAGAAACAAATTAAACCTCGGTTAAAAGTTAATCATAAGTTGTGAAACTGGACCTTAGGCACAATCTAGGGAGCTTTCCAGCAGAAGCACAAATCGATGCAAGAGTCATTTCGTGTTTCATTCTTTGTTTCTCTATAATATGTTTCTCTATAATATGAGATCTAGACTTTAGCGAATAAAATCATCACAAGTAATCATGCCAATAAGAGCCGACTTATGCTGTTTGTGTATGTATTTCAAGTATATATAAAAGATTAATTACGCAAACGTTTCGATCTTTTGTTTAGGATCATCTTCAATGCTATTCAAAATTACGGCTTTCGTCGCGAATGTCAAGAATTAAGAATTAAAACTACAGTTATAATTAAGTCGCTTTTTCATATTATATAATTCCTACAGATTATTAATGCATCAAGCCGTAATAAAAGATAAATTACCTCAATGGTCACATACGAATGTAGTGTACAAAATTGAATGTAAAGATTGTGACGCATCATACGTAGGCCAAACAAGTAGAATGTTAAAAACACGAATAAAAGAACATAAAGAACCAAATCAATTGGAATACTCAACAACATTCGGTTATAACGGATAAATTGGATTCAATACATGAACTTGATTGGAAGGAGATAAAGATTTTGGATGAAAAAAGTATTTTACGAGACAGCTTAAAGACGGCTTATATTCGAAATGATCTATATAAAACAGCAAAAAAATTAAATTTAAAAAAATGATACTGATCTGTTTTAGATTACTCAGATATATTACTTACAACATAAGATTTTCTCCCTCTCCACAATTATTTCACACGAAAAACATCGATTATTTATCGTACCCTCATACGAGATCCACACGTCGAATGGGCAACCACAGTTTACACCACAGTTTATACCACAACATAGCTTAACATATAAGTTTGTTAAAAATATAACCTGTACTTTATTTACTTATGTATGTAATTAATTTATTATTTAGTTAATCTGTCAATTTTATGGATATATACATATATCTATATGTTGGACGAAGAAACGCATTATGGCTTGACGCATTGATAATCTATAGGAACTATGTAATATGAAAAAGCAACTTAATTGTAATTCTAGTTTTAATTCTTAATTCTTGACATTCGTGATGAAAGCATTAATTTGAAGATGATCCTAAACAAAGGATCGAAACGTTTGCGTAATTAATCTTTTATATATAACTGAATAAATACATGCACATCAACAGCATGGGTTGGCTCTTATTGGCATAATTACTTGTGATTATTCATTATCTTTTCAATACTAGAATTGGAAAGAGATAATAAATAAGTTGAAACTCGGTTAAGAATTAATCGTGAATTGTGGAACTGAGCCTTAAATAAACCTTATGTAATCACGGATGTTAACTTAACTGAGGTTGATGAAAAAGACCCTAAAGAATGAAAATCAAATATTTTTTACGAAAATGATTTTCAATAAAAAAAATCCGCGTTTATAAATTCAATAATCATAAAATTGAAAAATTTTGTTTATTTCTTTAATATAAAGATGTGCATGTACCTTTTTACGAAATTAGTTTTTTTGCAAAAAGGCTAGCCTTTATGCAAAACTGCGGCTAGTATGACTTAGCTTTTTTCTAATTTCTAAAAGGTTGCGTCATGTACTGCCTAGCTGTATATTTTATAAATCTCTATACTATTGAATTATAAATTTTATAAAAAGTTACAAGACTGTAAACTAAAGAAACATGCAGAAAAATTTTTAAATCGTTGAAAAAATTAGATGTAAAAGCGAGAATTTATATATTTATTTATATTTGAATTCATTATTTATATTTAATTTTTCGTTTGTAATGCACAGAAATCGTGTAAATATCTTATTTATTTATTTCAACTTTAAAAGAGTGAAAATTTAATTTTATTTTTACAAATATTTCTTACACATATACATATTTTATTCTTTTTTGTGTTTGTATACTAATTTCTTTTTTTCTCTTGATAAAGGTTTATTCTTTATTCAGCACTACTTGAATTGATGCACACGGCGCAATAAGTTGAAATGAAACAAATATATGTTTCGCTTCAACTTGCACTTATGCACCAATCCAAACATTACAGAAATAAAGAACAGATCTTATGTTTTAAAGTTCTTGAATAATCACCACAGCCACATCGAATCGTAATGTGAGAAGCGAGAAATGACACGTTAATTTTTGTTATTAACGTCAAAATTCAATATGACTATGGTGACTACTCAGGAGCTTTAATAATGAAAAAATCTATTATGCACATTAATAAGTTTTCACAAGATACATTTTTTCATATCCAACTTAGCGGCGTAATATATAGAATACAAGTCCATTACGTGCAATAATTTATACTCGCGCTAATTATACTCGTTACTTTTATCTAAACTTCTCGTTAATATGCAAAAAGAAATATTCGAAAAGATGAAAAAAATCGATGTGGAAACAGTAGTATATACATATTATGATGAGCGCACATGTAATACATAGTTACTTTTCATATACCTGTATAACTGTGTATCTTAGAAAATATTTGACTTGTCTGTTATTCAAACGTAACAATATAAATTATACAAGGAAGAACGATATGATAGAAATATTTCTCTGCAAAATACAGAATGTTTCCACTCAACCGCGATCGATTATACTTGATTACATATTACATATCTTCATACTGTTATTCTTAAATCACGAGACAATTTTGAATCGATAAAAAATGTAAGAAAGACTTAAATAGTATCACATATTGATGTATATTTTTGCTAAATATTTATAATTCCATCTTTATTTTTATCTGTATGAATCACGCAATTTATTAATGCACCGCAACCTGCTGTTTGTATATACTGTATCAGGATTACTGAAGGGTTCTTCAAAAAATTTTATGCTTATTTTCTGTGTGAAATTACAGCTTGCAGGCGTGTATAGAAAAAATAGGTCCGTTAATAAAAGAATTTTACATAACTATGTGATCGATAAATTAACTTATATATTATTTCGCATTATGGCATCACTTCTGTTACACGCATATTAACGATGGGTCGCAGTTCTTGTTGTGCATAATCTTCCGGTAATGGTAACTGAGATATCAGACGGACCAATAATTTCGTGACAGATCTCTGTTCATTTTTCTGCAGCAATAGCATATTTCTAGCTAAATGTAGAGTTCTTTTTGCAATTTCAGCTTGGCATAATCTAGAAATACGGAAAAAATTCCTTAGCACACAGTATAAAGAAGTAACAGCTTGCAATAATATGTATTTGTCATACTTATGTTTAGCAGTTAAACACGGGAATTGATCAATTTTATGACATAAGTTCGTTAATCGAGGTTTCAGCGTTTCCAGTTGATAAGTTAGTCCACAGTAGTCAGGAGTGGACTTTAATAGACTCTGAATTTCACTGGTTATTTCCATATATTCCCACAAGAGCTGTCCTTGATATGACCATCCGCTAATTGTGCCGCTACATTCAGTTGGTACTAGTGAACTTAACAATGATTTCAAATATTCGTAGTTTTCTGCAACATAAAATATTGAATAAAATTATTTATAATTGATATAGAGTGTTTATAAAGTCCTAAGACGGTAAGATATCTCGAAAATAAAAATTTTTTTTGAAAGAAAAATATTAAATAGAAAAGTTGACGGATATCAAGTAATGCATTAGATGGGTGTGATCTTGAATAAAATTTTCAAGGAGATTGTTTCGAGTATTTTAAATGAAACCTTTTTCTACTTTTTATTACGTATTGTCATAGCAATTATCGAGCCATTTTTTCGAAATACTGGTCATAAATTGATCATAATTATTGGATCAATGCATCTTGTAAAAAAAGAATAAATATAATTATATCATTCATTCACAAATTCACTTGATTCAAGGATTATTATATAAATAGTTATTTTGATCGTTGGATTGAATTTAATTATACTTAATATAATTGCCGAAATGATAAAAAGTCACGATACAAGCATCTAACATTCACAAAAATTGAAACTTTGAAAACTTAAGTTCTTCCAAAACACTAGTTAGAAAAATGTTTACGATTAATATTTTGAAAATGTTACGCAGAGAGAGAATATGCAATACAAAATAAAAAGGTTCCATTTTAACTCTAAAGATAACCTCTAGCAGACTTTGAAGACTTAGGTCAAATTGTTATATTCATCTAATGCATGATTTAATACCCAGCTCGATACGCAGCAACTTTTTAAATATTTTTAAAATTTTATTTAAAAATATTTTGCTGTCCAAGACTCCTGAAGCTTTTTAACAATTTTCTACAAAAAGAAGAAAAAATTAAGAAATCAATACCATTTATTATAGCATCCGCTGCCAAATGCTCTATAATAATTTCATGGGCTTGGGTCCATTGTTCCGCCTGAATGTAATACCAAGCTGCTTCGCCATACCTGCAAAAGTGTCAATTTTCTTTAAATATGCCTAGAGTTTAATTTATAATAATCTTTTTAAATTCTTTTTAAATTTAAGTATATGAATATCCGAAGTATATGAATCCGAATAATTGTCAAATACCTCTTATTGATGCTACTTTTAATAGCTTTGGCTTGATGAATCCAAACCAATGATATACCAAGCTCTTCCTTCAAGAATTGCTCACGTTTCACGTATTCCGGAGTATCGTCTATTTCTATATGACGTAACAGCAAGTCCTGCACAGCAATTCGTCGCCTAGATGAATCTCGTAGATGCAATACTACGAATATTGCCCAATGCCAAAGTCCATGTGCCTCCAATTGTGTTGCAAAGTTTGTATGTGTTAATGCGGCAACATGATCAGAGAGATGCGTGTAGCCCAAAGTTACGAGTGTTTGTTGCATCAACCAGCTATCAAGATAATATAAAGTATAATATACAGAGAAAAAATATGGAACCGATCTTAAAAAATATCTCGAAAAAGCGTTGGAGAGAAAAATATTTCATATAAAAGGAGATTTTAACAAATGCATTAAACGATGATACTTATTTGATCTTGAATGTAAGTACGAAAGAGTTCTGAAGGCCAATTTTAATAAATAAGTATCGCCGTTTGATGCATTTGTTGAAACCTTATTACTTTTATATGAAACATTTTTTTCTTCAATACCTTTTTTTCGAAATATTTTACCAGTTCCATATTTTTTCTCACTCTGTGTAAAAAAAATTGTGTTATCATACTGAAAATGATTATTTATAAAGATTGAGATTCTATTAATTAGTACTTCCTAAATAAAAAAAATACATTTAGACTAACTACACTGTTAAATAAAAAAAAATTTTATTTTTTGAACAAAGAAAATTATTTTTTGTAGTTTTTTGGGTGATGAATATGATCCTATTTATCAAATTCCTCTATCGTCACAATTTTGGAAGATTTGTGATTAAAGTTTTAAAAAAAGAACAATTTGTGTGTATACCGATTTTAATACAACCATGATACGATGTCACGTGTTGAAGAGGTTTTATTGCAATCAAAATTAAATATGTTGTTAGGACTAATTTCAATTTTTAAAAGAAATTCATTATGTTGATTACAGTTAAAAAAATATTTATGATTAACTATTCGATGCTACTGTAGATATGGCATATCTGGCTTTCTTTTTTAATGTTTCTTTTATTGCTTATAACTTTTTCTTAATAAATATACATACATTTTTTGGAATTAAGTTTTTTAATATCTGATGTTTAAAAAAAAAATGTTTACGTTTACTTTTATGAAAGTTATATAAATATTTAAGCATGGACGTCCAGAAGAAAGGGCAAGAGAGAGCATTTATTCTTCACATTGGGACTTCTCTCTAGGTTCGAATCCTGGCTGAGGTAATATTTTTCGCAATAAGTTCTTTATAATTTTTCTAATTTAATTTAGGGGGAATTATTAGCGTTTCAGATTGATTGTATTGAAAGTTATTGATGCACAATCATATTTGAAATAAATTGATTTAATAAAGAATAGGTATATATTGTATTATTCGAAACATCTAACTTTGACCGTTAATAGCGTTCTCTATCATATTTGATGTATTCATATACATGTATTCTTAGTTCATAATATTGTTCATTGCAAATTAAATTGACAAGCGATTTAATTTGTGCTCTATCAGGTATCCTATTTAGAGAGATGTTAATATGCTGAAAATCTGTAAATAAATTTATTGCAAAAAATATTACCTCCGTCGGGAATCGAACGGCCGAATCTCTAGTATTCGGCATTGGTGGTCTAAAGACTCTAAAAGCTTAGAATGCTCGCACGAAACGCCGAGATTTGGGTTCGACTCCCAGCAGAGGTAATGTTTTTTGCAATAAATTAATTTTTCGCAATAAGTTTATTTACAGATTTTCAGCACATTAACATCTCTCTAATAGGATGCCTGATTAAGTATCAAATTATTAAATTGCTTGTCAATTTAATTTGTGATATTATAATTCAGTTGCGTTTCTAAGTTCGATAAGCCAATTCGGCGCGCAGTTCAAATACTACATATATTATTACATAGTATATAAATTCACACGCAAATTATTTAAGCATCTAAAATCTAGCTTCAACCATTATAAGCTTTAACTCTTACTTGTTTTTTATAATCGTACTTAATATTTTTATGAACAGAATAATGAGATAAATCAATTAGTGTAAAGAAAACATACATAATTGTTTTAAAATATGCAAAATGAATATTTTAAATAAACAACTATGTGTTTTCTTTACACAAATTGATTCGTCTCATTATCTTATGCATAAAACTATTTAATATATAAAAGATATAGTTATTAAAAAATGAAAAGTTTACAGAGATATTTTATATTCATGTCAAAATGTGTCCACTTTCAAAGAGTACAGGATCATCAAAATCCGGACAAATCGAACAATTCTTTAAACAAAATGTTTTTAATGAAAAATTAAATATTACAAAAAATCCTTTTACATGGCACTTGAGGGAACCATGTAGAGTACAATTATTCGATATATCCTCCAACTTGAATGATGGCTTCTATTCTTGTCAAGCGTTCGCACGCTGTAATGCAGTGTTGTCCATGCCGACGAATGTTGCCTCAATAGTGGTCTTTATGTCACATTGAGATGCCGAGACTTGTTTGTGACTTTTTCAACTACGCTTCATACATAATAGATTACTGTCCAAGAGATTTAAATCTGGGCTGTTGGGAGGCCAAAATTCTTTGGACCAAAACATATTGACGTTGTCTGAGAGCCAATTTTGAATCAAATAACTCATATGAGCCAATGCACCGTCCTGCTGAAAAACATATAGCCGGACGCCACAATTTCTATCCACGGTTTCATTACATTCATCAAAACGCTTGCCCTGAGTCGAAATCATTTGAAATCAGCGTTTGATCCTTTCAATGATTGCGGGCGTCCTCGCGATGCGTTCTTTCGAGTGACTTTTCTTTGCTGGCATACTGGAACCTTCGTTGGACTGTTTTAAATATTTTGCCACAACGTCATAAATGGTTGATCTTGGATAACTAAAGAATCGAATTATTGCTGAGCGTCTAGCGTGAAGGCCTTCGATGATCGCTCTTATATACTCCGCACTTGGTTTCAACATCGCGGCCATTTTGAGAATATGACTGTTTACTAGAAGCATCAGGCTTTCTCAGACGCCAACAACAACCTCTGATGGAGGCACAATATAGCGGAAAATTTAAATTGAAATTTGTCCGGATTTTGATGACGCACCCTGTATGTCTCGGAATGAATTTAAAGGATTGCATTTAAACATTTTGATCCTAACAATATTTTATTTTAATTAAATTTCGAAGTTATTAAATGTGTAAGAGAATCCACATAAAAATGAGCAGTTTTTTTAAAATAATTGTAATTTGGTAGAGGAATTTAATAAACAAAGTTATATTCAATCTAAAAAAATGGGAAATGATTACTTTCTTGTATTTTACTGTTCTTGTATTTTTTTTTGTTAAACAGTGTTATTTACACATTATCATCTGCAAATTAATTTATGCATGCTTTTATGTTTTTATGCATATACGAATTTGTGTAAAAATTAAAAATAAATATTTATAATTAAATAAAAAAAATAATTATATATAGCTTTGATGTTATCTCGATTTTATATATGTCTATTATCTATACTATTTCTACTATAGAATATCACTATAAAATTACCTCAATCTGTAATCCAAAGGATTGGCGGTATATGACAGTGGATTCAGAAGTTCGCCCAAATCATGATTTCCCTTGCAGTACAATTTTAAAAGTTGAAAACAGAGATCGTGTATTCGTTTGCCGTTATTTAACTCGGCATCGTAATCATTCTCTCTATATTCAGGTTCAGGAATTGCCGCGTACGCTTGAGCTTCCATTGTATTGAAAGATGTTTCATAGAGATCTAAGGCATCAGTGATTGAGGAAGTCGGTGGTGACAAATACCATAGATGAATGGCAAATGCCCGTTTCCAGTCCAGATCCTCGCACACATTAATAGTGCCATGTTTGCTGGAGATAAGCGGTTCGCCCGCAATCAACATGAATAGCTTTAGACGATCAATTGTGAGATTTTCATCTACATTGGTTTCCTGCCATAACGCGAGTTGTTGCTTAATCAGTTTCTTGACTGTCGCACCACTTCGTAATTGCGCCATCAGTAATGCTAGACAGTGGTCTCCGGCCTTCCGTGCTTCCTGACAAGCATCTTCCAGTTTGCAAGCAGAAAGTAGCGACAATATTATTTTCTCATGAGAATTCTTAGTTATAATGTCGATGTTTTTGATCTCTCGTTCGATTGTTTTCTGGACTACATTCCTTAACCACTCGCCTACGGCTTCTCTTCTCACTATGACGTTATAGTGTTCCTCATTGGCGTTATTAGCTGTGTCTTGATCGATGTAATTTCCCCAAAGTGCTACGCATAAAGTCCACACGATACTCGCGTACTGACGATATGATCTTTCGGTGGCACTGCCACACTGCATCTGTTCATCATTGACATCCTCGCTTGGTCTTTGTTCCTTTTCAACAAAATCCTGCGCTAGCGTACAATGTAATCGCAACGCTTCGTTCACACTGTCAGGCATTACGTCAAACGTGGGACAGTCTCCCTCATGACTCATCACACAGTGATCCAGTTGGATTCTCAAGTGACATTCTATACTATCCTTGAACATCTTCATGTCATACTTGTCACCACCTACGATTTGTAAACGTTGAACAATTACAGTCGATGAGACATCATCTGACAGACGACCAGAGACGTAATGGCTTAATTGACTAAATGTGTTCCTTAGTTGCATCTTGATTGCTTGTTCCTGCGTGCTCAAAGATAACAATGTCAGACCGGCACCCCAACTCGGTCGAAACGTCCTGCCCATATATATACCAGTGTCGGCAACGCAACGAAACCGCAACTTATTCAACCTGGACTCTTCAAGCGGAACAACTTCATAGTGATACTTCAATACGTTTGTCACTGGTGTAATCACAGGTGGTGGAATAGCTTTCTCAATAAACTGTTTGTCTTTGACATCAATACAAGATAAATGTGATTTTCTACTCGACGTATAAAATCCGTTTTCCGGACACGCAGATAGTGCTTTGTTTGCGATAAGAGTCGCTCGTAAAGTCGCGTTGTATGAAACTTCATTGTTCTTGATTTCTGTAACATCTGGGAAATAATTTGTCAAGGTTTTCTGTACAGAAGAAAATATACCATTGCTTGTTTTGTCATTTATATCTTCATCATTTACATCGAAAAAGCTTGCTTTCATAAGTTGCAATTTATGACTGTCTGTACCGGTTACACGAGCGTTATCACCGATCGGACTAATGGTCATTCGTTTTTCGTAATTGTAATCTCTAGAAACAAAGCCAGAATGGCTAAATGGAGTTTCCCCGACTGGACTGACGATCATTCCTCGTTCCTCGTAATTGTGATCGCTGTAGGCAAAATGGTTAATTGGAACCTTTCTTAAAAAATTGCTCTCAATCATACTCAGATGCTTGCTGTTTCCGATCTTCGTACCGTCAAGCGTTCCGTTGATCGCTCCATTGATCATTTCCTTATTTATCATCGACGATGGATCAACAAGTTTGCCCTTTTGTATGCCCGTGGAGAATCCCTTCAATTTCTTTGCTTCTGAAGTTGACGGAATCTGACTGTCATCCTCGTCTGAATCACTGAGACCATACTTGGAAAAGTGATCGACCTTGAATACCCATGAGCCCGTCTCCGGTCGATACTCGAGGAAACGGGTGTCATGCTTCGCAGATACTCTACGTAATTTCCCTTCGTAGTTCATCGCGGCGAGTCGCTGTGGATCCATAATCGGCTCATGCAGCGACTTGTCATGCGGCCATACCTTATCTAAAGTGACCTGTGCCTTTCGATTTAGACCTTGTCCCACTGGTGGCTTTTTCTCATCGTCGGGATAAATAATCACCTCTTTATGACGAAAATGTACTGTAATGGCAATAATGGTATACCAATCACACATAATATGTAAATATAATTCTTTTTCCAAAGAAAGATGCTTATATACATAATATATCATAATATATAAACATAGTATAGTTGCGGTAGAATATTTAATTATAGTGAAATTGAAAAATACAACGCAATATATTACAAAATATTTATAAAAAGTTAATATATTAATATATTAATTAATATATTTATGCAAATTACCGATTTCATCAAGATTCAAGCCATAAACATCAAACGAATCTGGAAAGTATACGTTGCCATAACCTTCGCGACCGATGGTAAAGTTCGGTACGATGCACGTCTCGCCGCAAACAAAATCGTCTAGTTTATCGAGCGATGGAATGGTATAATAGCCTGCTCGTCGTAATGTAACTTTAGCCATGTTCATAGACCAGTTTGATTGTAACATCGAAAATGAATTTTCATCCGTTTCCTGGCCGGATTCTTGGAAAATTATAGAACAAAAATTTTAAATAACATATAAAAGAATCTCTCATGTCTTTGAAAAAAATTTGTTTAGTTACTTTGAAAATTAACTATATACATAAATACCATTTTATAATCATATTAAATAGTAAATGAATAAACAATATAATTTATTAATTTAATAGTTTACCTGCACTTTGCATGGTAAGATTCACAGAATTTTTTTCATCAAAAGTAGAATTTAGTGGCACTTCGATCAAATTAATTGGGTCTAAATGATTTGATATATTATTTTGTGTTCTTAATTCGACCACTGTATTATTCACCTCTTCGGATACATTTATTCCAGAAAAGGGTGATTGTTGCCCCTCAAGCAATTCATCGTTTGAAATTTTATTCTTCCGCGGAAGTGTTGACTTCAACCTATATAAATTACATTTAAAGATATTCAAATTTATTTTTTTTTTTTTATGTTTGTATTAACTTAAAAAACAAATTCGAGATATGAAGATCCGAAAAATATATTTTGCATTACCAAGATGCAGATGATCGTCGATCATTCGCAAATCGATTATTATCTTGGCTATGATTTTCTTTGTCATTAACTTCAATATTGTTACTATGTATTATATTTGTATCTGTCCTATCATCTGCGATATCATTTGTCACGGATTCCATATTTTCTGTGGGAGATTGAACCGAAGAATTTGTCGCTAATTTCGGTCGTAATACTAAACGTTTTGCACTTGGCCGGGGTTGAAAAGCCTCGGTTATCACGGGATCCTCTTCTTCGAGACCATCAAACAAAGATTTCTGGAAAGGCATTTCGTAAAATAATAATTTAGTATTCCATTTAATAATGATTGAAAAGAAATATTTTAACAATCATATTTTTTCCATATTTAAACACTAACTTAATAAAAGAGAGTATTAAAAGAGGTGTTCTAGTTTTCAAATTATACCCGAATGAATCTTGAAAAATGTTTAAGTCTTCAAAACATAGAAAATAACAATCGTTTTTTCGAATCAAAAATAACAAACAATCGAGAAGTAGTGGAAACATGCTAGAATGCCTTAAATATAGTAAAAAATACCAATTCTCATATATATTATTAATTCTCTATTAATTATTATTCTCATATATGTTATTAATTGCAAAATCATAATTTTAGCCAAAGATGTAAGTACATTCTATATGCAAAAATCTCGAACCACTTTAGCACTATCTAGGATGGTTACGTGGAGGTACAATCCGGAGATAGAATCCCTTGGCAGAGATAAGGACTTCACAGTTCGTCTCCCTGTGGCATTTTTTGACCCAAACCCCCCCCCCTCTTTCTCTCTCTCTCTCTCTCTGTGTGTGTGTGTGTGTGTGTGTGTGTGTGTGTGTGTGTGTGTGTGTGTGTGTGTGTGTGTGTACGCGCGCGTGCGTGTGTGTGCGCGCGCGCGCGCGCGCGCATGTAATGCAGATAAAGTGTGAATTTCTATTTCATTTACATTTTTATCATAATCTGATGTACAATAATGATTTTTCTTTAAAATAACCATTAAGAAATTGAGAGATCGAGATGTTTTCTTAAAATTGCTTCACCGAAAAATTTTGATAAAAAGCTCGATTTCAAAAAAATATTTTCGTGATCAATTTTTCAAGTTTTTAGTTATTTTGAAGAAAAATCATTATCAGATTCTGGACGAAAACAGATGAAATGTAAATTCATTCCCATTGTATCTACATCATAAGCGCACGCGCACGCACATGAAGTAGAGTTCAATATCAATAAATACCACAGGAATGATGAACTACGGGGTCCTAATTTGTCACGGGATGTTAGGCGGACTGTATATCCATACGATGCATTTTGGCTAGTGTTAAAATAGTCTACGATCTTTAAATGTACTTATATTTCTGGCTAAAATTATGATTTTCCAATTATTCGTAAATGTGAATAATACTATTTTTGTTAAGCCATTCTAGCAATATTTCCATCTCAGAGAAATGATTGTCATTTTCTGTTATTTGAGGATTTATCCAACAATGATTTTTTTAAAATCTATTCAGGTATAATTTGAGGATCAAAATTGTTTTTTAATCCCCTCACTTACCTTAGATAATTGTGTAGAACTGACAACTCTAGCTTTAATTTTCGGAGATTTATTATTTGCAGTAACTCTATATTGTGGACTGTTCAATATTTTCGATGCTGGATTTGTAGGTTTTAAAAGTTCTTCAGTCTTCCCAGATGCCTATAAAGATACACATAATCAAATTATAATACTTCTTTCAGGATAATTATTTAAAATCGACAAGGTACTTACTGGTAAAAGATTCTTCAATAATGGTGAATCACCGAATGGTGCAGAAACGAGAGCTAAAATTTGCTGATGTACTGGTACTGAACCGTTTGTTTTAGTTTGGTTTGCCACTCTAAGATAAATTTATAATACTTATTCAATCTAATTATTAAATATCTAAATAACTAAACAAGCTTTTAATAGAAATTAATAAAATTAGAGATATTAATGAAAAAGAATAAAGGCCGTTCTATAATTACGTAAACATAAGAATGGGAGTAGTAATATAGGAGTAATAGTGAATATATAACAGACTAATCTAAGGTCCAATTTTTCATTACCTGGTTAACTTAATCAGATAAATTAAGCTAGGGTTGAGTTAAACTTAACCTGATGTTTCATCCAATGAACTTTATCTATAACATCATCACAGATGAAGATTGGATAAAACATCAGATTAAGCCTAATCACAAATTAATTAGGAAATAAAAAATCAGACTTAAAATAGAGATTAAAGATATGTAATTTGATTATGACAAATCAGTTTGAACTTTCATCTTCAAGTTGAATATTTCTCAGAACAATATTCTCTTCGTTTATATTCCATATAATATAACCAAAAACAATACAATAAAAAACTTGACATGATATGAGTTATGTTGTCAACAAAAAAATGCTGTGACATGAACACGTGCATAATAGCACTCGGATTAATTAACTTTTATACTTTACATCATCGTAGTTATAAAAGATGAAATTAAACCATCTTTCACAACATATTTTACAATTGATAATATTAATTTACCTTACGACACTTTGTAACCACGATTATGTTCACGCAATTGTAAAACGATCTTTAATAAAATTAGAGCATAAATATTGCATTACCCTCCGCTGAGCGAATTCATTCCTGTTCCAGATATCATATTAGAAGTCGTTCCAAAAGTAGAAGAACCAAATGTTCCGGAAGTGTTAAACGTTGTATTATTTCCAGCATTTCCAAACAAACTGCCTGACTTTTGTTGCCCAAATAATGAAGAACCACCACTCAAATTTAAACCAGTACTTGTGCCTATATACATATACACATATTATATGTACATATATACATTCGCACACATATTCATATATAGGCTATAATAAAGCGACTGTATCAGACTCGTTTTTCGAAAAATATATATGTTCTAGATAAAAGATGTAGAGACATGTTAGATAGCATGTTAGTAGGCCTTGAATAGTGTTATTAAAAGGTGTCTTTCAATAAGAGACACAGATGACACAGTGACTACGTTTATATTTTTTAGTCCTGTTGCTCGTCTAAGTGTGGTCTTCTCTTATATGCCTGTGGTGCGCACGCTGGTACATAGTTCATATGGGACCTATGGTTTAATGTCGATTCTGAACGATAAAGTTTTTATTTAGAGAAGGATAAGTGGCGATGGGTTGTCACTTCCTTCCGAGAGAAAAACGAGTGTATGAAAATATTTTAGTTTTATCGGAAATCAAACCCGGGATTTCTAGCATAGCAGACCAGCGCTGTCTATTCTACTATACTCTCATACGTTTACACGGACATCCTTAATCAGGTTTAATAATATTCGCAGTTATGACCAATAGCTATTGGCCAATAGCTATTCCTCTGAAGAATGATCATAATCCATGTAAATGTAATCAGTGTAAGAATGAAGCATTCTTGTTATTTGTTAAACAAAGATGATATGATCACTGTATATTGTGTCGCTTGCTGAATAGCACCAAAAGTCACATAAAAACTAATTTGTATTTTTTAAATAAATTCCTATTTTTTATTGTATATCTTTGTAGCTGACTTCAAGAATTTTTCAAAGCGTTATAACAAAAGCTATAACAAAAGTTAACATTAAATATTTTCCGAATTACGAAGCTCAAAAGTTACAAAATCGCCGACTTTAGCATTGTCCGACTAACAATCACAACCTTTTTAAGGATTTGTTAAGGATCATGGTCTTTTGATTTTTATTAAATTTTATATTAAGGTCATGATGTAATGCCAAGGTCATTATCATTGGAAGTTGTTTCTCCTATTTTCATTATTACATTCTTCTTCTTCTTTTTTTTAAAACCTCTATTTGGATTTCCGATCAGTACAAAAGATTATAAAGAGTTACAGTATCATACAAAGAAGGATCCAAGGATCCAGTGATAAACTCTTTGGAGAGGCTTCGCTTGTTCACAATTCTTATATAGTATCGTATCAATTCAAAATAAATATTCAAATAGGCCTTAAGCCTTCCATATAATTCGCAATAGCCTTAGAGGACCCGCACACACTTTCCGTAACAGTAATCATAAGACATACCGATTTAGCCAATCAGAGCTGAAAGTTTTTGAAAATTCTTGTCTGTGATAACTAATTTTTACGTCTTATGCTTACTATTACGAAAAGTGTATGTGGGTCCTTTTAAGCCTTCTAACTTAATTATACAGATGGAGCAGTAACGGCTGCCGTAAATGAAATTCCGCAACAGTGACCGTAAGACGTAAACTTAAACCGATCAGGATATTGCTTTAGGTCTACGTATTCTAACGGAAATGGAAATAATAGTAAACTTATTCATAATCTTATAATAAGGTGAATTTCAACCGGAAACTTGCCTTATAGATAAGTTTACTGCTATTTTTATTTCCGTTAGAGTACATAGATCTAAAGCAGTATTCTGATTAGATCACCGGCTTAAATTCACATCTTAAGGTTACTATTACAGAAATTTTTGTCTGTGACAGCCCTAAGATCCAGTTGCACTAATATTACTTTGACTTTAAGCAAGACTTAAAACTCTCTCCGTCTCGTTTTAAAGCGACACAGAGACAGAGAGAGTAAGCCTTGCTTAAAATCAAAGTAACGTTGAGGCAATCGGGCTTAAATCCGATCTACATACAAAATGCAGAACACGGATCGCAAATCGCAAGACTAAAAATTAGAGATTATGGTTTTGAACATATATTAGATATACACATGTATAGGTTGTACATTGCTTCCGTCTACACAGTAAGGGCTGATTGTTCTACTTGTTAATAAATTTTATCTGGCAGTCCGCGCATGTGATTGGTTAATCTTACTACTTACCCAGCAAGATTATTAAAAGGTGGAACAATCGAGTCTTCTAAGTTGGGTTGTCTATCTGCCTATAGACAGGGACATGCTTTACTGGTAACGCAGAATAAGAAAATTCGCAAGAATCGGCGGGGAATGAAAAATGAATCAAAAGAAATTGAATTTCACATTCTGGTATAGTGTAAAATTCAATAATATGATATAAAATATATATATGATATAATAGGTATGTAAATATGAAACCGGAATTTACCAATAGGTGGCCATAGCTGTTAATATAGTTACCGTCAGACGGCGCCATTGATGCCATTTCCTTGTTCTGACATTTGACAAAGATTTTGAACTCACAACAATACAAGTTTCATACAACAGTATAGTTTGTAATAGCGTTGAACATGTCGAATTTTGTGCCTGGAAACTACGATTTGTGGACAGCATTGATTTTCTGTTA
>Ga0157364_1002217_pt1 | contig 17793 bp, 11 predicted proteins | sample AttsexASBM2_FD_111476 | JGI IMG/M metagenome (GOLD analysis project Ga0157364, IMG submission 111476) | Fungus gardens microbial communities from leaf cutter ant in Ribeirão Preto, State of São Paulo, Brazil - Atta sexdens ASBM2 | ecosystem: Host-associated > Fungi > Mycelium > Unclassified ... | reverse complement strand
AAAATTTATATAAATGACTTTTTCAAATAGTTGTGTCAAAATATAAAATTATATATGTCGTTATTAATAATTTGTTATATAATAAATTATTTATTAAAATTATTTAATTTTACTATTAACAATAAATTTAGTGTAAATATTTTAAAATATTAAGTTCAAATAAATGAGGTTGTTGTATATCGCGTCATAATCAAATTAGATTGTGACACCAAGTTATAGGCTAATGAGAATAACTATTTTTATAATTTTGTAAAAACATCAAATTATTAAAATAATGCCTAAAATCGAAAAGGTTCAAAAACTATTAATGTAATTGTTTTAATTTGAAAGATCAATGAAAATTTTTCTCACGAAAATACGTATTGATTTTGCTTGATTCGAATTGTCAATTTAGATTCGAGCTCGAAAAGGGATTCGAGAGCCGCGATCGGAGTTGGAACAACCATCAAGTATATAAACGAGCTTTGATTGGTCAATACGCGATGTCCGGTATAACTACGATTTATCCAGCGAACCAAAAGTCGCGTGTCCGCTTCTCTCCGATAATTCTCTCTCGCTTATCGATCCCATGGATCGTCCACAAATAGACTGAACTGCATTTATCGTTGAACTAGATATATGTATCTCGGCCAAATGAATTTTCTCTCAAACTCCAGTGTACATATTTTATGAATTTTTACTTTTTTTATTGAAATAATTGAAATAAGAACTATACAGACTATACAGATATCATTATTATATGATAGATCCATTATTGATGTCCTGCACAAAAAAAAAATAGTACGATTTTTATATCTTTGCAAGATAAAAAGATATACAATCTAGTTTATAATTTTAAAAAATCGAATTCCTTAATCGTTTCTAACTTAACCAATTTACATCTAATCTTCACCGCATGAAATGAAAATTCATGAAAATTTTCTACTCGTGATATTTCGCATGTAACAGGATCTATAAATCTGAGTTACTGTTTCATAAGTAATGTTGTTTACAAGATGTATCGATAATATAATGTATGTATACATGTGCACTTATAATAATGCAATAACAATAAATAACTTCACAATCTTTCTTCTCACAATCCTTTAAAAATAAGTAAAAATTGAAGAAAAAAATCCTTTCATCTTATTGAATATTAAATATATAGAAGATTGAAGAAGACACATCGTCATCGTACTTTATTGTAAGATTCTAAACATTTTTCTGTCGGCTTTCGTAGTATCCGATGATAACATATTATGTGTTGTGTTTGTTTCTTTTTTATTATTTAATTCTTTTCACTTTAAACAATAACAATTAAAATCTAATTTTTACTATATTTTTCTATTTTGTATTTTAGTAAATACGACATTTAAATACAGTAAGGTAAATTAAAAATGTTTCATTTCAACTTTTCAAGACTAACTATCTGAGACAATTTTCTGTTATGTTGTCGAAAATACGGCAGAGATTGAGAGGCAATATGGAAGGAACATATTTATCTTGTGTAGCTTAAAACGAAATACGCGTTCCGTTAGATAGCGAGACACTATTTGCTTTAAGAAAAAATATCATAGCATGTCGTGGCATGGCAGTTATATCTACGAATCATATTCTTGAGAATGAGAAACTTCTCGCATTCAAGTAAAAAAGAAAAGAACCTTAAAATTATTTTCAAATAAATTTCTTCCTTAACACACTCTTTATCCACGCGAATCTTTCAGCGTAAATTTTTCTTTAATAGAAATATCGAAAGATATGAATAATTTATAAAAACATTTTTCAAATTCTTCAAGGGTGCAATATTTATGTCTTACAATAGCATTAAAATAATTTTCTTTCTTTACAGAGATAAATTTGAAGAGATTATATATAGAAACAAGAAATGTCTGAATCATTCTGGCGCCGGATATATCTAGCTTATAGGATATTTGAAAGAGGATTTCTAAGAAGTTCTAATGAGCTTACTGAGATTTAATCTTTCAATAGACTTGGTATAGTCCAAAACAATGATGAAGCAGAATTCGAGAAGAATAGCTTATTATCCCTGACCACAAATTGAAATTGTATTCTTGTCGTTTCAGCTTTCTCTATTATAATATATTTATTAATCTGATGCGTATAAGTATCTTCCGTAAAAACTAAGATTTTTATTTAATTTTCATTAACTTTTAACTTAGAAATTATCCGTCTCTCAATATTTTTGATAAAGAAAAATTTACTTCAGTACAAATCCATAAATAAAAGATAGCTCGGCGAATTTGGAACATCCTATATAAATCGCAAATTGTATTCCAACAAAAAAATTTTATCGGTTATTATTCTCCGTAATGGCTAATGATTCTCTTGTCAGCCAAGATTTCCGAGAAAGCGGAGAACCTATAAACGCCGCCGACTTATCATCTTCTGTCCCTCCAAGAAATTTATAAACAGCACATATGTACCGAATGCAACCATTATGTGCGTTGGCGTATATAAGCGATTTCTTACCCGTTTTGCATTCCCGCAATATCCGCGACAGAAATATCCTCAATATTCGTTCTTTCGCATTGTTATTTCTAGGGTCGGTGGGATAAATGCACTCATAAATAGTCAGTTAAATATTATTAGATAACTCGATCTTTTGGTTCAATAGAAACATCATTTTTTGCCCTTTTGACTTGCACGGATCGTAATGTGTTATCGTAGCTATTATAGCTAATACTAATTAATCTGAATTTTTTTCTTCTTTGTAACATCAACGTTACAAAACGTTCTATAGATAACCACAAAAGATTGTAGCTAAAGAAAATTTTAATTCCCTAATTTCGACAGATTTAGAATGAGATTGTCCGTCCTAGTCTTAACGTATCAATGGACCGTGATATGCAAGTGCGATAAAGATAGTTGCCTCGAGTAAGATACGGGAACTGCTCTCGTGAACCTCAAGAGACAGTCAAGACGATTATTATTCCCTTGTCCAAGGGGTCGAGTGACTCAGTCTCCTCTTCTAATCTGATTAATTGAAGCAGCCTAATTTCTGTATCAAATGTGCGGTTAAATATGCGATTAAATATGCGGCATGTACTAGAAATAAATGAATTAATATGAAATATTGTAATTTTATATATAATATTTTTTTTTCAAGCACTATATTAGAAAATATATATGTATAGAATATCTTAAAAATATTTTCCATATATAATTTATAGTTAAAAATCAATATATATTTGCAAGAGAGAGAGAGCCTAGCTCAGTTGCAAAGAAAGGACAAAAATAATAGATTAATGATAGCTGAAAGAATACAAAATACTTCTTTATTAGATAAAAATACTTGTTTAATTTTATTATTAAAAAATCATCAATATATATATATATATATATATATATATATATATACATATAGTAAAAGATACATATAGTAAAAGATGATTAAATCATTACTAGACTAGAATGATAGCGATTTAGGGATTAAAGGGCAGTGAAAATAAAAGAGTTGATAAATGACCGGCACTTTCTTTAAAAGCTGCGTTATCCCAGTGGAATTTCAATTCATCACTGAATGGACCCCCTGTTTTACATCTCCACTTTTAGAAAAGTATGAGATCCAGGATAAACGGACAATAAAAATGTTGAAAGTTGTCTTTTGCAGATGAATTTTACAGATCAAAAAATTCTTCCTATTTCAGTTAATCATTATTTTAAATTTAATTATTATTAATAAAAGATTTTTATTTTAAACTATTGAGAATTGTTCTGTTAAGTAATATAAATCTTTATATAATTTAATTTAAAAAAATGGACAAATACACAGGACGTAAGAGATTTCAAAAATGTGATTTACGTTTAGCCGAGGGACATTGCTTTGATACATTCTGCGCGATAAATTCTAAAAATTATGTTCTGATAATTATAAAAAGCTTTTGGTTGATTTCATCGGTATAATAATGATCAATGAATCGCCACGTGGATCCAGAAAGTTGCTACGAGCGATGCTGTCTTAGCGACGCGCCTGCGCCAAGCATGAACGTCGAGACGCGATGGTCGGGTATCCTCGAGAAATATTCGAATGTCAGCTCAGTTCCATCGCGCCTTACGCTACAGATCGGTTTTACCCTTGTCAACTCCCGTGTACTTTTTTCTTTTTAATTTTTCAACTAAATATCGGCATAAAATTGATGAATTTAATCTCGCAAATGCAAAGAAATAATATATCTCTCTCTCTCTCTCTCTTTCGTGTTTTTATTAAAACATATTTTTAATATTTTTTATATTAAAAAGTGTTATTTATATAAACTTTAAAATTCTTATATTCAATTTAATTTATGTTTTTAATATGAACGTCTCAACGAATCAATCATTAAGTGGTCATTAACTTCAACTGTAGATAATAAATATCTTCTTTTTGGTGATTCAAGATGAATGGATGGAATCGATAAGTGCATAGATTTTAGTGAAGTGAAAATGAGAATAAAAGCGGAAGATTATTACGCCAAACGGAGCGCCGAATATTTCGGTAATTATCTTCCGATATTATCTCATTTTTTCAGTCGTGATAATTTTAAATGCTTAATTTAAGAGAAAGAAATAACAAATTAATAAGTTAATAAATAATTAATTTTGAGATTAAAATAATTAATTTAAGAGAAAAAAATATAACAAATTCAATCAATTTCTAATAAAAAATTAATTCGGAAATTACTGTTGTAAATAAATAAAAATAAAATTGATAAAATATTATTATGTACAAATTTTGAAAAATATTTCACATATTGCATAATTATGTAATAATATTTATCATAATATAAATAGAAAATATTTCTTCGACGCACACGTGTTTGCATCTTTCACAAATTCTTTATGAAGACGTCAGCTATCGCATCCCGATGCATCCAATGTAGGATACGTGATATGTTAATGAAATGCAAACCTGCGTGTGAGTCGAATACAGATGAGACTGAAGTAGCATCAGATTTACGCAGACTATTTCTCAATTCTTTGTTCCAAAATTGCTGCATTCTTGTATTTTAGTCTCTTAAAATTAATTATTTATTAACTTATTTTCTTCCTAACATAAAATTTTGTAAATTAAATAAAAAATTAAGTTTTTATTGGAGTTAAAATTTTCAAAATTCATAAATTTGGTACCGACTCTTTACTCAAAAAATATTAATATAAGATATACAATCAATAATAAATATATATATATATTAATTTTTTTTATATCTGTAATTTTTATTTTTATTTTTTCTTTATTAAAAGGCTTTAGACTTATAGAATTTTTCTTATTTAGTATAAATAAAATAAAATTAAGAATACAAAAAAATATCCTTAGAACTTTTTACAAAAAATAGGTTATTTATCAAATTCTAATTAAAAATCTTATTTCAAAACGATTCAAATTCAATATTTTCTGATTATGATATAAAAAATCTAGACCAATAAATTATATTTTGAACAAATCCAAACAATGCAAACGGATTATATTTCAGTCTATCGTTAGATATTCGGCCTATGGTTGTATAATACCGTCATTGTTTGATATAGACAGCATAGAAACGAACGATTCGAATGGAGAACTCAGAACTTAACATGCACCATACGTACAAAAAAAAAATTATGGGCATCGCCTAATTCGTCTTGCCGAAGCTGAGCGTGAAAACAATGTGTGCGGGGTGGGGCCTCGAAATAAACGGTACGATTTCCTCTCGAGAGTGACTTTGAGCAGTCGTACTTCGACATCCGCGGGGTCGTCTTTGTTAGAAGTTATTCTTGATTAGAAGAGGCAAAGATTTTTTCCAAAAAAAAAAATGTTATCAAAGTGCGCGAGAATATATAATATTACACAACTGTCGGTGACATTCAATCGTAATCACGAGTAGAGAAGATTGAAATTTAGATTCAGTTAAAACGGAGGGTGTGACAAGAAACGGGGTAGTGAATTTTTCAACGACTTATCTTCTGAATCGAGAGCGTTCACAAGAAACAATGGTCGATATCTGTGCTAGTCCTCGACTGCAAAGACGAAATCGGCCAAATTTTTTAGATCTTTCCGCAATAACACGTAAGTCGAAGTGAGAGAACGTGAACTCTCGAAAAATGCGAATTAAAATGTAAATGCATTGCGTATCAAGCTGCGAAAGAGCGAATCATTGCGTCTTGGTATAATCTGACGTGCGCTTCTTCGAGTATGTTGATCTTTTTGCAGCAATTATCATCATTCAGGAGCGACCCGCGACCCACGTGTGTTACAAATCGACTGTATCTCCCGTGATATTTCATTTATGGTTACCAAGCATTACTGACAGTAAAAGTTAAAATAAAATCCACAAAACACGAAATTATAATAATACAAAAAATAATTATAATAATACAAAATGGTAGTAACGTAATAATTAGGTATATATATTTAATATAAAATATTTCGATATAAAAAAATAAACTTGAAGAAGTTTAAGATGGTCTCAAGATTATTTTTTGCTATGATCAAGAAAAAATACTAGAACTTTTATTTAAAAAAAAATATACAAATAATTATAATAAATATAGTTTCTGGTAAATAAATAAGACAAAAAGAACGCGCATTGCGTGCAAAAAATATTAAAGAAAGTAACATTAACGCCATCAATTAAGTAATTAAAATTCTATGTAGGGACTATGTGATACACATGAAATTTATTTTGAGTCTAAAATGAATTGGCCTCGTGGGTAATAAATCCAATTTAAAACCGGAAACACCGAAAACGGAAGCCACGCACCTCCCATAGCGGGAGTAAAAGTTATTACCACACAGTTCGTTAGTAGAATAAAGACTATAGAATTTTCTTTCTTTTTTCCTCCATCACTGTATCACGAGATATTAGATATTTATATACTATATAAATATAGACTGTAACTATACTGTTATTAATTATTTTATAAAATATTCTATAAAAATGTGCGGGAAATCAAAAAAACTGTACATTTTTAATATTTTTTTTATTCAGAAACAATTATTTTTAATCCTTCCTTAAAATTTCTTAAAATATTTTTTTAATTGTATATGTCAGAATATTTTTAAATATTGTAATTAAATAGAAAAATGATATGTAAATATTAATATAAATGATTATCTGCTTCTACTAACATTCAATAGAAGCGAAATTGTCACGCGTATTCTATATCCGAATTATATATCAACAATATCACGTTCATTCAATTGATTCAAGTTATCAGCTGCACGGTGTGCTAATTCCGAGTTAGAATTTTATGAAATAAAATTCTAACTCATTTTATTTTCATATATAGCATGAGATAGTCACGTTATTCATGATATTATTTCACCCACATTGTATTACAACCATATTGCGTGTTCTGTAATGTGCGTCACAGAAAATTAAATGCATTCCCATGTGTCATGACAAAATTGAATCAAGCTTGTGACACATATACAACATTTTGAAAATTAAAGAATAGTCAAATAGAGCAACAAATTAACATATAAAGAAAAATCCAGATAAATTAATAAATTGATCTGTTGCAAATAAATGTTAAATAAACTTAGACAAATAAATTAAACCTCAATATTATTTTAATACTATCGTTTATCGATAAAACTATCCAATCATTTCTACTTCCAGAAAAATATTTTATTATCTATATTTTTTTTTGTCTAAAATTATTTGTGAATTTTTTCTGTATGTCCCCATATCAGAAGCAATCTTACAGATACTTGAGCCAATTAATTTGATGTTTCAATTGTTTGTTTCAGGGTCGCATTCAGCTACAGTCTTATCAAGAGACGGAGACGCAGAGGACGATGTCGTCTTCATCTCTAGCAAGGAAAGCGAGGCTTCTAATCTATGGGTTAATTACCTCACTGCATGTTTCGAGCAAATCAGCCGTCAACAAGGACGGCCGCCATTCAAGTAAGTATAAAGCGAAATGTTTTTTTCGTGCCACAATTTCGAATAAAATTTCAACCAAAAACATTTCTCAGAGTACGTCATATCGCTATTGAGGAACCGATAGCACCGAAAACAGAACAGAAGATCCGATCTTCTCGCCTTCAAATCGTCGTCGTGTGCCCGGTATTGCTGGAACGCGTCCGGACCAATCCAGAGCACGCCGTCCATCTGACCAACCACCTGATCCCCGAAAAAGTACTAGCGATGATGTTGGGTGTTCATGACAGTCACATCAACGACACTTATAGATCCAGCCTAGTTTCCTGTGATCAATGGAGAAAGTTTTTCGTGAAGGATCAGGATGAAACATTCGTCGGGGAATTGTTAGGTGCAGCGGTTGCCATTCTAGGCACTATGCCGCCACCAGCCCTCAGAAGCGACAAAACTGTATTTTCCGTGCATCCAAAGAAGGTTAAATTGGTAAGTTTAATTTACTATATGTCTATAGAAGAGAATTCTAAAATGTTTTAGGATTGCAGGGGATACATACAAGAAGAACATAGCAAATTGCAAAATATTTATCATTATAATTAAAGGACATTCAGTCCTTTTGAAATATATTGATAAAAACTTTATAAAAAAATAGCTAAAAGACTTGTTAAAAAATAATAATGCTCGAATAATAGGGAAAATATTAACTTTACATACGCGTGAATATTTGTATCATTTGCTCATAGAATATATGATAAATAAAACTTTAAAATAAAAAATGCTGAAACACTACAAAATAAAAGAATATGTGTACTTCGCAGGGACAGAATAGGATAATCGTTTTATTAAACGATCCGTTGAGTCCCAGAGATAATGTCTCTGTGATTGTTGATCGTTGCGGCGATGCGATCGACATTAGCAATGTGAAAAGAAGAAATCCTTACGCCCTACAATTTTCAATACCCGAAAGATGTCTCGAAGTCTCTATGTTGGTTGGCGTGAGAATAATCAAGAATGGATGTTCACTCGGTGTTAGACAAGTCAAATGCGAAAGTAGACTCAGGGAATTAGATCAGATTCTCAGGGCGCATGACAATCCCCTTGAATTTATGTGCCAGGTAATTTGATTTAAAGATTTCTACAAAAATTAGTTTAATACTAGATTTTAACGATAATCTCTAGATTCAGTTATTTTATAAGAGAAATAATAAATAATTCGCTTTTAGTTCTATCACTTTATCATTATTGTTGTAAATAAACGATTAACAAAATTTTCAAATATTTAATTCACTATTGCCTCTTTTCTATCTATTATAGACCTTCGGCTTCAGTTCTACTGACCGGGAAAAGTTTGACAATTGGATGGTCCATGCATTTCAAAAAAATATGCCTCCTCATTTCAATCTTTTATCCACTCCGACTGGTATAGTGCCCACCCATAAAAGTTGTACGAGTAAGTAGTCTCTTACATAATTGAATAAAAGTCATATATTTGATAGATTTTTATTTCACTGATAATATACATTATATTTTTTATTATTTTTTTATTATGTTATGATAATAGAAAGAATAAAAATATAAAATAATGTCCAAACTTTTTAAGATAACAATCTTTAAACGATCACGATTTGAGAAAAAGAGACGGGTTCGTTTTTTAGGTCCAGAAGAGAATCCGACATTGCTACATTTCGCCGCGCGTTTTGGCCTGGAAAAACTAGCGTGGCAATTATTGGAATGTCCTGGTGGCGATCTGGCATGCGACTTGAAAAACGTTTCCGAGCTAACACCGGCTGATCTTGCTGAGCAAGCTGGACACGCGAGACTGGCCCATCAACTACGGGGCTACATGGTACAAAAAATCATCTTTAGACCGACGTCGCAAATAATCGAACACAATCGGTACTACCGCGATGTTTTATTCTTTTCTCAAAGCATTCACTTTATAAATTTCCAAAAGTAAGATGCCCATTTCGAAAAAGAAAATACAAATTTTATTTAATTAATACGTATATGGTATTAAAATAAAAGTTACTTCTTATTTATTTTTTTATTTAATCTCGAAAGATTCAAGCATTTTATTGTGATAATAAGATTTTGAATTCTTGAATCTCTATTTAGAAATTAAATGAAAAAAGAAGAAATAAATTTTATTTTGGTATATTAAATAGAAATTATCTTTTCTTTTTTGAAGTCTATCTTACTTTTCTGGGAACTTCTTTTGCTTATTTCAAAGCAGAAATATCTTGGAGAAAAAATTCGCGCGAATTTTGTCATGTCATTTAATATAATAATCTGCGAACCATAAATGGCTGATGAGTTTAATTAATTAATTAATTAATGAGTTTAATTAATTAATTCTACATTGCATGTTTCATAACTTTGGATTCCCTTGGGCAAAACTTCAGCAAATGAACGAGTTCACCAACATGTACAGCTACCTCAAAGTTATGAGCCAAACAAATCGATCAGCAGGTATTAAGAAACATACATATCCTTTAACAATATTACGAAAACATAATGATTCTGCTACTCCTTAAGAATTTCGAAGTTTTCTTCAGTTAGGATATTTAAAATTTGTATTATGTACGGTTTTATGTACATAATAATAAGTACACAAGTTATTTGACGCAAACAAAAAGATATAATTTTATATTGAAAAAGAAATTTAAATCCATGAAATACAATTTTTGTTGTATTTGAAATACAAAAATTGTATTTCATTTTCAAAACTATAAATTGAAAAATTAATAAGAATGTTTGCTTCAAATTCGTATAACTTTCATAATATTATAATATACGTATATAAATGCTTTATAAATTAAAAAAGAATCAATATCTTTTTGTGAGTTCTATATTTTTTATGTAACTTTTTGCACAAAATATCTTTGTACAAAAAATATTGATTCGCCCTATATTTAAAGATATTCAGTAAAAAATTTAAAAAGAAGTCGGTCTCAATAGTCTTGAGAGGAACTTGAGAGTAATACAAATGTGTATTTAGAAACGCATTCAATCACTGACGTCTCCCCGACAACGATCACAAACGAAATCAATAACGAAAAAGAAGATTATTGTCGACCAAGGCCTTTAAGCGAGGCTTATTCAGTACCACCGATTGCAAGACCGGTAACAATTCTACTTCCGAATCTGCAAACAGCGAGTACCTCTAGTACGATCACAAATCCTTTAGCAAATTATTCGGTTGTACCAACGCCCACGCTAGTAATTAATAATCAACTGCCGTCCACACCCACGTCCACAACCTCCTTCACGTCAAACGGATTGAATTTGCCTTTTCAGGACTACATGAAAATGCATGCTGCTGGTAAATATTCTGAACTGTTATATACACAATTCACTACAAACAATTATTATATAATAATTATATACATATATATACATATATACATATATTATATACATATATATATAATTTATAGATGGCTCTTTTACCACAAATTCTCTTCATCATAACATAATTGGCAAGTATTTAAATATTATATTTAAATACTAATATATATTTTATTTATCGGTGTTACATTTCTTAAATGTATAATTAATAAAAATGCAATAATTTAAAAAACAATTGTAGAACAATTATTTTATTTCAATTTTTATCTAATTTTTATCTACTTTCAAAAGTATATATGAAATTATAATTAAAGGTCCAAAACCAACGAATCCGCCGTCCCGAACAGACACACCTACTCGCCAGGAATGTCCTCAGGAAAATTCCTCGGGAACACGAGAGGATAATTGCGGTCAGAAAATATGTCAGAATCTTTCCTATGGCAGAACATCTTCCAACAGCAGTACCAAATCCAGAGAACCGTCAGGCCCCCAAGATGAGCTTCTAGAGATCATAAACGATTTTAAAAACAACGTTTTTACGATATCCGAAGTGGAGAGGCTCGTCGAAAATTGGCAGAAGCGAAACGATGTTCAGCAAAGTTTTAAAGACAAACAAAGACAGCTTATGGCAATGCGAGAAGAATACGACAAAATACAAAAACGAATGAAAGAAGAGATGAAGACCCCGACACCCTTCGACAAGATACGAAAGTTCTTCTCCAAAGGAAAAAAAGGTCACTTTTAAAATACCCTAGAATTTATTTACTGATTTCTGAGACAGAATAACTGAAAAATTTTCCGTCTAATTTTTATTATAGAAACAAAAGAATCTGCTGGAGTTGCCGATTCTTCTACGAACAAATCTGAAAGTATTAGCGGATTAGCTGATCGCCGGCCTGTCAGCAGTTTAAGTCTTCGTAGCGTCTCCAGTAAGTAAATATAACATAATAAATTACATTGTCTAATTCAATAAATATTCAATAAATATCAAATAATATAATTCAGAATGTCTTTAAAAGAATTTTTGTAAAATAAGTTCAAAAGTTCTAAGAAAGTACAAAATATTTAGAAAAGGATTCAGAATTCAATGTATACTTAAAAATCTTTTAAATATCTTTTACAACTTATAAAATTGTTGTAAATAATTAGATACTTTGTGCTTTGCATAATTCTACAAAATTTCTTAGGTTCATCATCATCTGGTAGAATGAGCACTGTCAGCGGTTGCAGCGGTGCAAGCTTGGGTGACAGTGGAACTCATTCTGATTCCGAAGACAGAAGAGTACGTGAAATATTACAAATCAGACATAAACAGTTTAGCTAAATAATTATCGACCAACAGTATAGAAAAAAATGATAATCACTAAGTTGCTGGAATTTTAATTTTCGATTCAAAATTTTTATTTTCTCCGCATTTAAAAATGTGTTAATTATTAAAAATAATATTCTCTCTCTCTCTCTCTCTCTCTCTTTCTCTCTCTTTCTCATCTAAAATCGAATATTAATTTTATATTTGAACAAAATATAATCTTTAGAAGATATTACGTACTGAAAAGAATATGAAATAATAGTAAATTTATATTTTTATTTTGTTAATTTAAATCTACAATTTATTTTTAGCTCCAGAATGTCAGGGATGAGAAAACTGGCATGACATCCTACGAAATACCACCTGCACCGAAACCTTTCACGGGCAGGTATTCACCGGCATCTGGGTATTCCCCATCACCGAGTCTCTCTATCGCGTGTGACCTTGATCTCCGACAAACACAGTCACCATCCAGAGTCAATGATAATGAGTATTACATTGCGTTTCCACCGTCGGGATTACCTGTTCATGGTAAATTAATAAAATTTAATACTCTCATTCCTATTTATTTCAAGCATCATTTCTAATTATTCTGAACAGTATAGCAATTGAAAAAGAATATTCAAAAATTCGGACATTATTCAGATATCTCTAGTATCTTTTAAATGTCCTTTAATTATTAAAGATGCATCTAGTCACTTAGATAATTACATTTACAGAAATAATTAAGATCTCAAAAATAAATAATTCAATTTTCATAGCGTTTAAAATAGATACTTCGAAAGAACCGGGTACACCAAGTTCACTATGTGAACATCCAATGAATAATAATCACGACATCGTCCAGAACGTCACTGTTTCATCAGATAAACATCAGGAAGAAATCGAAACGACTAAACTTGTTAGCTACACGAACATTGATCCGGCGGCATTGATTTTCACTCCAATCGCACCAACAGGAATGTGCATTCCAGATTATACTAGTAACGAATCGACATCCAACGATTCTGTTCACGTGGATCGGGAAGTCGTGGAAGAACACATTAATGATACCATCGAGGCGTGTTCCAACACCACGAAAGTGAAACCACCATTCGCTCAATCCGTCGTTGACGAGGTCGACTCTGCGCTTCGAGGTCAAGAGACAATATGCGATGAGGAACATGTACCGACGGATTCGGCAAACATTTCGAAAAACATGAATGAGGTCACCGAGACTAAAATGCCAGAATATATGAACCTTGCTGTTAATATAAGTCACGATGCCAAGGTTCTCGGCGCCATACCAAAGAAGTTGCCTGCACCACCCGTGCCACCACGAGGTACAACCTTTCATACCGTATAATTTAAATTTCACGCGACTTTTATAATTGCGAAAGCAAAATTAATCGATCAAGTCAATAAAATATATAAAAATATTAAAATGTAAGATTATACAATAATATTTTCTGTTTTTGTTGTTTTTTTTTTTCAAATTTCTCTTGTTTCATTCTTGCAACGAAAGAAATAGCAAATTTTAAATAAAATTTGTAATAAAATTTAATAAATTTTTCATAATTATTATGAATAAATGAAATTAATTAAGCTTTTTCTAAACTGATATTTGTATTCAATCTAAGATTAGCATATTTAGATAAGCTTCAAATCTGTTGAAATGTGTAAAATAAATCACTGAACCGTTGCAACAAATTTCAATGCAATTCTTTAAAAATTATTATTTCTTGCAAAGATCAAGAAAAAAAATTACGGGAATTTCTGATGAGTTGTAATTGAAAAAGATATGACTCATACGAATGTAACTGCGAGAGAAAAGTCCTTATTTAGTGACTTTATCCTCAAAGCATTTGGAAAACTGCAAAGTTATTTATATCACATATTGACGTATAGACTAATCAAATTTGTTAGAATATGAATTCTATCAATTTCCTTAGTGCTATAATGCACAATTTCGATTTTGAAAAATAACGAATATAAAAATTATACATTTCAATTACGATGTATAAATATACACGTAATAATCTCGACGTAAAAATATTATAATTAAAATAGAGAGAATATATATATAAAAAATAAATATAATTACATATGTACTCAAGTTTTTTTTATAATTATAGATTATTTTATACCAAATCCGTTTTCGATGAAATTTATTATTGTAATTGTAACTATAGAGAAATAAAAATTACAATAGTAATTGAAATGTACGTACATAATAAATATTTGTTGATAAGGTTTTTATGAACATTATACATTATTTAATTTAACCTACAAAACATTTATAAGTGTCTTATAATGCTCGCAATAATTGTATGCAGTATAATATATGTATGTATCTACACGGAAAAAACATTTAAATCTAAAAATTTAAATATACAGATCTGAAAATAATTTTATTGGGCCATCAAAATAATTATATAGAACATTTAAGTGTTGATGATGTTGCAAAAAAGTTCAACATTCTAAGCAATCAGTTTGAACATCTTATATACTTTTGCTGATTTAAACAAAATTATTTAGAAGCGTTGGTTTATATTTAGCTAAATTTTTAGATACTTCAGCGCAAAATTGTTCTTTTTGTGTAAAAGTATAATCAAGTTAAGAGCAAGACAATGGTTATCGCCATTACCATTGATCAATCTTATTTTTATTATATATGCAATGAAAATTTAAATTCTCAAAAGTATATCCACCCGTCCGATATTGATCATGCAAGCTAGTAATTCGATTATTCCCTTCACAAAGATTAAAATATATCAGAGTTAATTATATAATACGGCCATTAATTTCGGAATACGTCAGATTCAAACTGAGTCGTAAAGTGTATAATAAAACGAGCATTCTTGAATCCTATGTACATGTAGGAACATGATAAATATAAGACAAAGATGAGATAATCAGAGACATAAACGAAATTTAATACAAAGGAATCATTAATATAAAAAAGAGAGAGCAGAGAATACAGATGAGCATAAAAATTTATGATATGCTTCTTTATTTATTATTACGCATTGTATATACGGTATGATACATACGATATGTATGATACATACGTATAAATCGACAACGTGTCATGCTTGTCTTACTACTCGTTTGCATAACAATAGTGGAATGCTAAATTGCAAACGTTTGCAGATTACCGATGTATCTTTATACTCCCTGATTTACTTCCCTCTGATTATATATGTACAAATATGGAATTCAAAAATATCATACTATTTGTGTGTAGCACAAGAACAATGTTATAAATAGATAATTAATTACAGTAATTAGAACAGTAATTAGAATTAAATCGATTACATAACTTTATTGTCTTTATTGTCTCGACTTCTCAGGTACAGAGAGGCTTGAGTACCAAGATTGCATTTATCATTAATTTTTAAGATTAGTGCGTAACCATAAATATATTTGATACTGTATGTATTTTTTATTACACCCGCCGAATATTTTATTTTATATTTATGTATGTGTACTAGTAAAAAATATAAGAACATTCTGAAATCTAGTTTTTATTAATTCACACATCTCTATTGCTTTTCAAAAAATGCAACAATAATAAATATAAGGCTGGAATGACGACACTCGTTAATACAAGTTTCTCTATTTATGCGTAATATATATTTGATCAATAGATATTGTTAAAAAGCTCACGTTAAAATATATTACTATAGTTAAAATATGCGTTGTAGTGATCATTACGGATAATGTGATTAGAAAATCAATAATCAAAAATTATTGAGGAATGATTATTCTAAATAATCTGATTAGGGAATCAATAATCACTCTATCAGAAACTATTGAGGATTGACGTCAGCAATCCAATTATTGGATAATAAATAATTACTATTATTATTATAATAATTACTAAAGAGTGAATAATCACTATGAAAATCCAATAATGATTATTGATATTCCAATATTTCATTTCCAGTAAGGGGAATAACATGTTTATCCATATAGTAAAACATATTACGTTTAAAAATATAATTACCGCGTATTAAAGCTCTCAATTGCCCGTGTTTTAATTGTTATTAGTTTAATATCTCGAAAGCTCAACTTGTACTTTTTCTTTTATACGGTGAAATGTATTCATGTCTATTAATACCTCAATATTTTTATCAAGAAAAGAAAAAAGAATTCGTTTTATTTAACTTTAAACTAAAAACAATATGTTCTAACAATTTATAATAATAAATTGAAACAAAAATAACTTAAAATAGTATCCTTTATCATAAAGGAAATAATTTTATATCAAAACCACGTTCTTCCGTTCGAATAGGACTCTCATTAATTAGAGCTTTAACTACATTTGCGGTTATGGTTCACCACCGACGCCGATTATTGAAATCACATTCAAAGGCGTAACTATACGTATATTACAAAGAAATAATAATGTCTAAAATAGAAGCAATTCTCTACAGTATATAATCACAAGAAATGTTAAATGTAAAAAATGCATCTAATTTTTTAAAAAATCATATCGGAAAAAAATAGAAAATAAATTGTTCAAAAATAAATAATACTTGTTTTAAATTATGGTAATTAATAGAATACGTATATACAGCGTTATAAAGTTACGAGCAGAAATAAATGGTGAGATGTTTAATGTTCGTGGAAGGGGAAAGTCGAAGCTGACGACAGCGAGCATATATATCAGAGGTACCATTCTATTGAGTGGCAAAAACGTGAAAGCATTGATCACTTTTGCTATCAGTTATATTCCTCGAGTATAAAAGTATGACATAAATAAATTGCATATATACTTCAAGTGTACGTTTTATGTGAAAAGCGTGGTTTCTCCCGTTCGCATTTCTCTATTAATTCTTATACGTGTATTACGCATTATCATAGAACAGTGAAACGCAAATGTTGAAGATCAGATAAATAAAAGAAGATAAACCAGTATAAGCTCCTAGTGTTGCATTATATATAATCTCCAGATTAATCTACGAACGTGAATTATTTAATATTCTTTCCTTCTGTTTTTCTATAAATTAGTATAAGGAATATATAAAGAAAAAAGGGTAATGAATATTTTACTAATAAGATTAATTATTCTACATTTGTTGAAGTATAAAGACTAAAAAGAGAAACATTACAAAGATGCTATTCTGAAAAATGCATTTAAAATATTTATTTCATCCTGAAGAAAAAATAAAGCATATATATATATATATATACATTGTGTGTATATATATATATATATATATATATATATATATACACAATTCAATTTATTTCTAATATATTTACATCCTCAAAAAATAATAAAACAAAAAAAATTTTTAATATATTTTTTTT
>Ga0157364_1002216_pt1:2500-17799 | contig 17799 bp, 10 predicted proteins | sample AttsexASBM2_FD_111476 | JGI IMG/M metagenome (GOLD analysis project Ga0157364, IMG submission 111476) | Fungus gardens microbial communities from leaf cutter ant in Ribeirão Preto, State of São Paulo, Brazil - Atta sexdens ASBM2 | ecosystem: Host-associated > Fungi > Mycelium >... | reverse complement strand
TATATATATATATATATATATATATGTATATATATATATATATATTCACATACGGATGTCCAGAACAACGCTTAAGAGAAGATTCCTGAAATCATTTTAAAACGAAAATTCTACTATCAAAATGTTGAAGCTATAATAACTTTTGAATTATAATTGTTTAAAATTAACGAATCATATTATCTAAAGTTGGCGCGTTCAGGAGCGGCACAACGCAAAGTATTAAATGTGAAAACTTATCACTTTTATTAATATTGATTTTAGGATTATCTATGAATATAAGATTTTATTTTATTATTTAAATAATTTTCCACAAATGCATTGTAATAACATTGTGTGACAACATTTTTCTTTTTATAATAATATTTTTTATCTTTACATGATACGCAGAACGCAATCTAATCAAATAACAGTTTTTTGAGCAATCTACTATCAATTTCATATTTTAATTAGCAGAAATTAGTAACTTTTTATGTAGAATCGTGTTGCTATTGTTAATACTCAATTAAAACTCATTCAAATACACTTTAAACATTTTACTTAAAAAATCCGGAGAAACTAGGAACTTATAAAATCTTATAAAATCACTATTGGAATTAAGTCAGGTGATCTCGCTGGCCAGTATTGTGATCCATTGTGTCCTATCCATCTATTCAAATAAATTGTATCTAAAAAACGTCGAACATTTTTAAATGTGTGTGTAGGTGTACCATCATGTTGAAAAATCATATTCTTTCTGAAGTGCAACGGAACATTCTCTAACAGAATCAATAAATGATGCTTGTTGCAGCATCCACTTACAAAAATTTCTTCTTTGTGTGTAATCCTGCGGCATCAAATGTACTTTTGTGTAGTGATACGCATGTAATTAATTTTTCTTTTTTTTGTCTCTTCATTATGTATATTACATAAAATCAATCGCATTATTGAAGCAGTTGCAAACATATTACCCGATATGATAATTAATGCGCAACAAAGTTTATTGAGATGCCAAGATTGTGCATAGATGTAAATGAAATACAATTCGAATATTTATTAATGTACATAATTCATTTTGTAAATTAATTGTTCTATATTAATTAATAATTGATTAATTGTTCTTTATTAATTGTAAATTTATTAATTGTTTATAATTAGTAATAATATTACAATAATAATTAGTAATAATTTATACACACATAAATTCCTAGTTTCTCTGGATTCTTTTAATAAAATGTTTAAGATTTATTTGAATGAGTTTTAATTGAATATTAACAATAATAACATGATTCTACATAAAAAGTTATTAATTTCTGCTAGTTAAAATATGAAATTGATAGCAGATTGTTCAAAAACTGTATCTGATAGTCTGCGTTCTGTATCGTGTAAAAGTAAAAAATATTATTATAAAAAGAAAAATGTCGCACAATATTATTGTACAATGCATTTGTGGAAGTAATAGATAAAATCTTCTATTTACGTATCAATCCTAAAATCAATATTAACAAAAAAAGTGATAAGTTTTCGCGTTTAGTACTTTGCATTGTGCCACTCCTGAGCGCGCCAACTTTAGAACAATATGATTCATTAATTTTAAACACTTATAATACAAAAGTTATTATAGCCCCAACATTTTAATATTAAAATTTTCGTCTCAAAATATCTCAGGAATCTCCCCTTAAGCATTGTTTGTCTCTTTTCTGGACACTCTGTATATATATATATATATATATATAAATAAAAAGAGTTATAATTAATAAAAGATATATTGCTCTCGGATGTCAAGAGACTGCAGAACAAGAGATAGAAAAAGTTGCAATATCAGAGATACAGAGTACTGGAAATACTATTAACATTTTATAGAAACCGAGCGACGGCATTGCAAAAAGAAGACAGGAAAGAGGAAAATCGGATGATGTAAGGTAGCATATTAAAACATTTGACAACATAGAAGAAAGCGACTTTAAACTTGGCAGAACAATGTACAGGAAAAAATAAGAAATTTTAATATCGGGTATTAGGAGTTGTAAAAATTTGGAGTTAAAATGCAAGAGATTGGAGATTCAAAGAAATGTTAAAATGAAGAAAATGATACATAAAACAATACAAATGAAGGATGAAGCATTGAGAGATTTTTAGCCAACTGGATTTTAATAAAAAGAAGAGATGCAATCATACTTGGATATTATAAGAAAAATAAAGATAGGAATTTTGGATACTCTGAATTGAATTTAACACTTGTTGGTTTAACACACTGGGATATAAACCACATCAGACGAGACAAATAATGAAATAATAAGGAGCTGAGATACAAGAAGTTTTTGTGAAGTTGATAGTTGTAGAATTAAGGAAAACATTAAAAGGAGGAAGATGAGATAATACAGGGAAAGAAACATGCAGTGATGAGCAAGGAAGATATTGAGGGATTTAGATGATGCGGCCCACTCGGCCGCATATCGCAGAAATTTATAATTTCGGTGGCCTTCAGATAGACAGAAAAAGAAAAAAATAATATCGTCAGCATATATAAACAACTTGGAGAGCTAAGATGAATGGAACTCAGATCATCAGTGGTGAACACTGTAAATAGCAGAGATGTAAGATCAGATCTCCTTGAGGCAGCATCTAGATGGGACAATTCTGGATGGAATAGGAGGTAAAGTAGGAAGAGGAGGACTTATTGGGAACAACTAATTAGGAAGGAAAGGACAAAGAGAAATAAATTGTAATAACCAAGTTTGACAAGAAACAATTTATGATCGACAGTATCGAAAGCCTTAAAAAATCGGGCCAATGTCACCGAACCGACGTCAGCCTTGTCGGACACCTTGTCGGACAAGGAAATGTAACAATTCAGTCGTATTGTTCATGCTCTAGACTGGCAATATTAGATATAATTAATACATTAATGATGTTGAAGAAGACTTTTAAATGCCTAAAACAGATTTGCTTAAGGATGAAAAGATATTGAAATGTATGTTCAATGTACATATAAAATGGATTGAACATGAAATTCTCAATATGTTTTATTATGCTGTAAATGAAATCTGTATTTTATAAATATTCAAAATATTTGCATTTTATTTTTACATAGATTAAATCAGTATTCAACGGCTTTAATGTACACTTGTGCACACTGTAATGCATTCAATTGAATTTGCGAAAAGTTTACAGTATTTGTGTTATAATAAATGTTCTACAGCTGTGATAATCAATAACTACCAATGTCAGTACATATTTCAAGCGAAATGAATTGAAAGATTTAATATCTTGTTAAGAGAAATAGTAATAGATAACGATTCTTTTATTTAAATTATAAATTTTTCAATTATATCTATGTTTAAAAAAAATATATGAAAACGTATTTGGAAACTTCAAATGGTCAATAAGATATTTTTCACTTAGGAGAGAGACCTGTTTTTAGCTAAATGTCTTAAACATTTGACACAAATCTTTTATCTTTTTTTTTTAAATATGAAGAGAAAAAGAAAGAGATGAATTATGCAAGAAGTTCATCAGAAAAGGACAAATCTATTATCATAGTTATATGTACTATGCTGATTGCAACCAAATAAAATGAATATGCTGAACATATTTAAATCCATGTAGGCACTAGTTACAACTTAAACAAATATTGAAAATTATCCGACAGTAATTATTAAAGAAACAATGACACGACAATTTATATTTTATATACTAAAATTATAATGTATATTGAAATATGTGTAACCATTAACTTTGAGCCTAGAGAGAAGAAGAATAACCAGTTTTATTTTTATGAATTTTTATTATTCATACGTGGAAATAAAAATTCGTATTTTCCTCTCCGGACTTGCATTCGATTCTAAACATGACGAACATTAGTACCTATAGCATTTTCCGTTACAACCTTCACTAACGAAATTCAACACCGCGCAGATATAAATAGAAATCTGCGCAGGAGAGTATGGTCTATTAGAATTCAACTGTAAACGGCAAACGCGAAAGTGTTGATACATTTGGCCATAGAGATGCTCTTTGGATAAGTCGTAGTCATAGGAAATAAGAAAGAATGGAAGAAAAGATACTTGTTCTATCATTCTTATCGCGTTTGTATTATCTCTGAGCAATATATTATGTTCCTTGCGAGCGTTGCAGTTTAATCGTTGCAGTTCGTATCAACATCCAGCAGGCGCGTGAGCTCTCTGTCGGTTTGGATTAAAGATATTCTTAAATCAAACATACTCTGATATTGACCTATTACGGAACAGAATGAAACCCGTGATCGGTGAAGGTAACGCGACAGACCACCTATCCTCTCCGTCAGTATGACCCGCGACTTCGTGGATCGCGCATGGTCTCTCGTGGAAAAAGAAAAAGAAAAGAAAAGAAAAGAATATTAGAAACGGCGGGATGCACGTGCGTATCCGGTTGTTTCTATCTGCCTCTATCTGAAATAGACTGAATTAACAAACACTGTGCCATAATCTGATATGAGAAAAATAGTTGATAAAGGCGAGTTGATATTGATCTATAATTGTGGCTTAAAATGCAACGTATTGTAAAATATTTCAGAATACGCGCGTCAACGATGCAATAGAGCAAAATGGGACTTATTCTGCGGCAAAAGTGTGTGTTCGATGTCAAATTAATTCCAACGTAATTACAACAACATGACATAATTGCAACGTGACGTAATTACAACGTGACATAATTTTTATTACAGCAAGGCGCTGCCAGTTATTGGTAAAACGCACAATCAGCACAACGATAGGAGCTGTTCTCATAAAGAGGTACTAACATTGCGTGGAAAGTTCGGAACGATTAAAAATCAAATTGCGGACTCCGACGCATCTAGAGCAGAGAAAGGACGAAGAGGACGACCAGACCGCGAAGAATGTCATAGGCTTAACATCGATCAACGAGTCGACACAATATAGAAGAAGAATAATGCTTGACAAGATTTTTGTGACACATAAAACGCAAGTTGAATTTATAGCATACCGGTAATGCTAATTAATAATCGGCTGCGATGGAATGTGTTGATCTTTTTAATTAGATAAAAAAAAATACCTGAAACAATAATAAGCCATTAAATAAACGATTAAAGGAATAATAGCAATTAACTTAAATAAATAAACAAATAAGAAAATATTATAAGGGAAAAAATTAAGTAACGAGAAGCATAGAACAATTTGATTTTTTGATCTCTCGGAAAATGTATTCGTCAGCATTTATCAGTAAGATGTGTCTAGCGTTTCTATTCCTGCTGTACTTCATTGGAATGGATTTGTTACTTTATTTCCGAGTGCAGGACTACGATGTACGTCCATTCGTGAATGACACGCGAGCTTCATCGTATCGTTCGCCGATCTTGTGCGATCTAAATCCGATTTGCACAGTGACAGTGAAGGCTATGACGTTGGATCACCCTAATCACTATGTTCTGAGTCCCCTGGCATCTCTAGTGGATTATTTACTAGGCATTAGTCGTTCCTGGATGTGGCTGACGCCAAACACCATCAGCGTTTCTCATGTAGCGGTGGCTGTAATCGGCGCCCGTTACATCACACGGAGTTCCCTCTTTTATAGACGGATAGGTGTTATTCTATTCCAAGTCAGAGCTTGGCTGGATGATCTGGACGGCCATGTGGCGAGGATGAGGCTTAACGTCAAAGGTGAGAGATCGGACGTCGGTTCTATCGGTTATCTCGTGGATGGCGTCTGCGACGGTCTCGGCTGCATTGCTCTCGCCGTCGCGGTATTCTTTTTCCTGAGGCGCAACTCTAATCACCGCGCCGGGTATGAGTTACTGCCCATCCGGACGTTATCGTCATTGTCGTCCCACAGTTCCGTTTCCTCCATCTCGTTCTGGAAATCACCACTGTACAACATGCTGATGGTGGGTCTTCACTTTTCTCTGACAAGCATCGCTTGGAACCGATATATATCCGTGTACCAGGATCTTCTAGAGACTGACATCTCTTCGACGATCAGCCGAGAGGATCTATACGATAGACAAACTGTCGTTTTCAGAAGTTCCTCTTTCTGGGCTATCGCCCTCGCATGGAAGATCTTTAACTTTCACGCAATGATGGACTATTTTCTTCTGGCAATATTTTTGGATCGTATTTGGGAATACGTTAGACTCGCGTGGTGGCAGCTACCTACAGTGTTGTTTCTGCTTATCCTTATCAGCGAACTTCACTACACGTACACTTATGTGGAAATATTGTCTGTGAACGAGAGCTTGCGATCCTCCTTATATGCATTTCCTAATGCATAAAGGTACAATTATATGCTCGACGCTCATTTTTAGCATTTTAGCGTCAAAACGGGCTACACATGGTTAAAATTGATAAATATCGATCTATTTCGATCATATGATCTGTTTTTGACACTAAAAATGAGCGTCAAACAGTGGAAAAAGTTCCTTTTAGAGTCTATTTTTTTAATTATAATTTTATATTTTATGTTCTTTTATATAATAGATGCTCGCGCGGCAGAAGAGGTCATTTCTTTCAATCATCTTGAATATCTATTTTTTCTTAAATGTGATTATATGATTATTATAAATATTAATGATCATATACTATATACATTATTTTATTAAAAATAAAAATCAAGATAGATGCAGATATAGAAACAAAAAATTAGGTATTTGTAATTTCATGCGCATTATCGCAATTTTCATTCTTTCATTCACAAATTATTTATATATTATTTATTATAAATCATTTGATATATTAATAAACGTAAATAAAAAGTAATGTGTATCTCTGGTGTTATTTATATATGATGTTACATTATATTAAATAAATACATAAAACATACATACATTTATATGTATATAAATATAAAACTTATACACATAAAAATATAATATGTATAATAACGTAATATAAACAAGTACAATTAAGAAAAAGTTTTAATTTATATATAAATTTTTTTATATATGTAATATATGAAACATATATATCGTTACAAGTTGCTTGTATTTTTAAGTTTTAAATAATAAAACTTTTAGATATATAATTTTACTTTTATACAAAATAACATGAAAAATATTCTAAATAAAAATCGAAATTCGTAAAATAACTATGCGCAACGCTCCAATCTTTTTTTTTTTCTTATCGCTACTATACACAAGACAATGTTACATTTACGTCGAAGTAGGTCACTTATTGTCTGCAGATAGGCATTTTTATCTAATCCAAGCATGTTATCTAACTGCAGCACGAATGTAACGAACGTATGCAAAAAGAACTGTTACGTGAACGTATGCAAAAAACATTATTAGATAACATGCGGTCAATGTCAATAATTGCGATTGATATAAAGTTTCGTCAAATTTTACAACGCTAGAGAGAGAGAGAGAGAGAGAGAGAGAGAGAGAGAGAGAGAGGAAAGAGAAAGAGAAAAGAGAGTATCTTGTATTATTTTCATAATGGAAATGTGCAATAAAATATTTTTATATAAATGATTTCATTTGGTATAAGATTTTGTTAAAGTTTATAACGCTATATGGTTAGAGAGAGAGAGAGAGAAGGAGGGGAGGGGAGAGAGAGAGAGAGAGAATCTTGTATTATTTTTATAATGGAAATATGCAATAAAATATTTTTATATAAATTAATCTCTGATATATTTGTTCATTTGTTGTATTATTTTCCACTCAAAAATAAATCCTTCAGTATATAATAATATTTTTCAAAATTATATAAAAATATAACTTTTACTGTCTGCAAATTATATAATAATATATAAGAAATATTAATTTACACACACATACACATATGTAAATATTGAGTTCAATTAAAGAGAGTTTATTTTTACTAAAGAAAGTGTCTTCTGTATTTCCGCATGTGTGGAAGCACGAATGCGGCAGTGAATGCAAGAATATGACTTCGGCTGTTAGGCATAGCAATATTAGTGGATAATATTTAATCTGTTAATAAAATAATGTTTAGCAATATCTTTTTTGTTCATCTTAATACATAATTTTTTTATTAAATACTTATTATTAAAAATAAAAAAAATATTAAGAAAAACTATGAGCCAATGAACAATTTTCAATATATGTTTATTTTAATAAATGTTTCGACCTTTTTATCAAATCATCATCATATATAAGTAGTTAAAGTGCAAATTATAATATCGAGAGTTCACTAGTGACACACATATAATTAACATTTAATTCTTCGCTTATAAATAATGTTTCACTAAAAATCGCATATTGCTGTATCAACTATGTTACTCATTGTAAAAAATTATTGCACTTTAACTACTGGACTTATATATATTGCATTTAAGATTAACGGAGCGTGTAATCTATCTACATTGTTTATTACTTCTCAAATCATATAACAAGAATATACATTGTACATAAGGATTAATCAAAGGAACAATCAAAGAAAAAATATGTTACACAAACTTCTAAATCTAGGTTCAACGGCCTGTTTTTGCGATTATTAATTAGATAATTACGATTGGCGGTTTATAGAATTTTAATAATACTCAGACTGACCTGATAAAAAGATCAAAACATTTGTTACAATAAACGTATATTGAAAATTGTTCATTGACTCGTAACTCTTCTTAAATATTTTCTTTATTTTCAATTTATTGAGCCATATTATCTATTTTTATTAAATTCAATTTTTTATGGTATAACATAACACACATGTAAAATCTAATATGTTTTTAAAACAAATTAATATGATGCATATAAACAATATTATGCACATAAACAATTTTTTACTTTTCAGTATCTTCTTGAAGCAGGATGGTGTACAGATGGAAAAAAGATCGGCATTACGGAGCCGAGAAGAGTCGCGGTCACCTCTCTAGCAAATCGCGTGGCCGACGAACGTAATTGTATTTTAGGGACCACCGTCGGTTATTGCATACGCTTCGATGACTACACTGATGAAACAACTAGGATTAAGGTACAATACTGTAAATAGAACGCAAAATACGACTTGTACTCAAAATATTATCTAATTTTACATTATGAAACATCATTAATGGTACAATAACTTTTCTGTTGTTATATCATAATGAGATAAGAAATAATGTCAGTATTTTTCTATATATATTTTATATTAATGCGTATATGTGTATATTACTTTGTTACGAAGCTAATCTATAAGCAATTCTATAAATTGCTTTTGTAGTACATGACAGAGGGTATTCTCCTAAGAGAATTAATGAGAGATCCATTATTAACAAGCTATTCGGTCATTATCCTGGATGAAGTGCACGAGAGGACTCTCTTGACTGATATTATAATGGGGCTGCTGAAAAAAATAATCAGGGTAAGTTCACTGATGTTATAACAAACATAACTTCCCTCACATAGAACATAATAAATTGACGCCATCTTATAAACGGTTGCAGAAACGAAAGAGTTTGAGAATTATTGTATCGTCAGCGACGGTTGACGCGGAAGAACTTCGAGATTTCTTTAACGTAAATACGATGAAAGATTCGAGTAAAAATAACGCGGTTATCATGAGCGTCGAGGGGCGATTGTATCCAGTGGATGTATTTTTTCTCAAAGGTACATACATATTTCACAGAGTCATGTTCGTGACTGAAATTATAACTCTCACTATTTAATTAAGATTGTATTGCATTGCAGAACCGGTGGCGAATTATATTAATGGTGTAGTAGACACAGCTCTAAAAATACATAATACGGAAGAATCGGGTGATATCCTAGCATTCCTCACAGGACTTGATGAAGTCGATCAAGCTGTATCTCTTTTATCGGAATACGCAAAGCTCATAAAGGATGATAAACGTGAGTAAGATAATCGAGGAGTTTTTCAAAAATAGAGAGCAGAGAGTACTTGGAATTTTTTAAATAGAAAAATTTCGAGGAGAAGACTCAATTCATAAGTTGTTCCATTAATTCTTAATTCTCTCCTAAATGTGACGTGCGCGCGCGCGCACGCACGCACCAGACACAGTGCAGAGGATAGACCATTTTAATGTCTTACTGCAAATATCTTTTTTCCTACTTTTTCCTACCAAAAAATGTTTCAGTAGTTTTAGCATTATTAACATTATTGTGATCTTAGTTATTATACGTATATTATAATAACTTTAATATATTTAATATTTTTTGAAGAAATTTAAAACTTTAAATTAAATAAATTATTTCTAGAGAAACTGCTTCCTTTGCCGATGTACGGATCGCTTTCGAACGCGGAACAGCTTAAGGTATTTTGGAGGGCTGCTAAAGACACTCGCAAAGTTATCATAGCGACAAATATCGCGGAAACGTCTATTACCATTCCAAATATCGTTTACGGTATGTTACTTACGATATATTAGTGTACTTTTTGTTCTTCTTAACGTTTGATTTGACGACATTATGTAATCGAAATTTTGTAATGTGCAGTAATTGATTGCGGTTTTGTCAAGATACCTTGGTTTGAAGCGGAAACGCAAACGAATAGTCTCGTTATCGTGCCCATATCAAAAGCTTCTGCCAATCAACGAGCCGGTCGCGCAGGTCGCGTACGTACTGGAAAAATATTTAGGTAAAAGAGAAACAAATTATATGCTTTTTTGTTTTATGTTTTCAGGAAGACTAATTATATATGTATATATAATTCTAATAATTATAAGATAGAACGGTAATGTACTCAGAAAATAATGTAGTAATGTAAAAAGTCCAAATTCAAGACATAAAACATTTATGCAAAATTTCTAAGATATATAAAAGATATCTCATGTCTCGATTTTAGATTTTGTGTGCATGGGTGCATGCGTACGTACATGCGTGCGTGCATGTGTGTGTGTGTGTGTGTGTGTTATTTGTATTATTTTCTATATTAGTTCTGAATAGAAATTATTGCATTATTAGTAAAATATTTTACGAATCTTATAATACATAGATTGTACACGGAAGAGGCTTACGCTGAATTGTTCGAAGTTATTCCGCCGGAAATGCAGCGTTCAGATTTGGCGCCAGCGATATTGCAACTGAAGGCTCTAGGCATCGATAATGTATTGCGTTTCAATTTTCCATCCGCGCCGCCTAGCAAAAATCTAGTTGCGGGATTGGAATTGCTTTACACACTAGATGCGATCGACAGTAACGGAGATTTGACGATGCCATTAGGTCTTACAATGGCAGAAATACCGTTGGAACCGGTGCTAGCGAAATCCTTAATCACATCTGGTATATATAAGAATAAATATGCTAATAAATTTTATATATATATATATATAGAAAAATGCAAAATTTCTTCATAAATCAGTGACATTTTTTTAAATCAAAGATTTTCAATCTCTAAATAAAATCTACGATAGTGATATATAATCATGCTTAATTACGACAGTAAATTTATAAGTTTTTTGTTGATAGGTGAAATAGGATGTTCCGAAGAAATCACAACAATATTCGCCATGCTACAAGTTCAAAACGTTTTTATACAACCTGGCGGAGGGCAAGCGGCTCTAAAAGCAAGAATAGCTCATCGCAAATTCGAAGTGGAAGAAGGAGATCTTCTTACCTTGTTGAATGTTTACACAGCTTTTGAACAGAATAAAACGCCCGCTTGGTGTCAGAAATATTTCCTTAATCACAAAGTTTTGCGGAGAGCTACGGAAATTCGCGTGCAGATGCATAAAATGCTGAAACACTTAGACATTCCACTGGTATCCTGCAATGGTGTAGTACTTTGAATTTAATTACAAATATAACTATATATAGTTTTGAATTGTAATAAATGGTAATTATTCTGATTGTTTCAGGAAATGTTCAACAAATTCTTAAGTGTTTGACTGCTGGTCTCTTTCCTAAAGCGGCGTATCTACATTATACAGGCACGTATAGGACGGTTCGGGGGAACAAGGATTTATACATTCATCCAAATAGTTGCTTATATACTTTAAAGCAGCCGCAATGGTAAATATAAAAAAAATTTTTTAATTAAAATTTTTAAATTTGTGTGTGTGTGTGTGTGTGTGTGCGCGCGCGCGCGCGCGTTTCTATACAGAATATCCCAGAAATGAAGTAGCAATGGCATTGGGTAGAAGGGGTCAAGGAAAACAAAAAAAAATCTTATATCATTTTAAGATATTCGCTGTAGTTTTCAAATTAAAAAATAAAACATTTAAAACCCAATTACTTTAATTTTAAGCGAGGTTTAAAACTCTCTCTCTTTCTGTCTATCGGCTTTAAAAAAAGAAAGAGATAATGTTAAGCTTCGCTTAAAGTCAAACTGACTTTGCAATTGGGCCTCTTTCACTAACCTTGGTTAAGCTCGATAGTTAAATGAATACGCTGAGGCTCAGTTCCACAACTGACAAATAACTCATAACCAAGGTTCAACTTATTTATTATCTTTTTCCAATTTTAGAAAATTTTGGAAAAAATGAGAAACAAGAGCCTCGATTAAGAGTTGTGAAACACACTGGGCCTGAACAAGCTTCATGTAATCGTCGATTAGTTTAACGAGGTTGGTGAAAGATACCTTAAGCTAATGTGCGGTGACACAGCGTCATGCGAATTCGTATCATGCCGCACGGCCCATTGCTCCTCAGTTGATCGTCAACGGCGGCCAACAACAACGTATGCGTAGCAAGGACAAGAATGACGCATCGCTGTCTTACATGGCGGTCGTATGTTTCGTCACATTGCAGTTATGCTAAAAAGAAAAGGAAGAGAGGCAGGGCAAGAGGTAATTTTATAATTGGAAAGAAGAAAGGATGGGGGAATAAGGAAGACAGATTAATTAGCAAAAAGTGGGAAGCAGTAATCGTATCAGAGTTAATGATTGGTGGGAAAAAGATAGATATAACAAGGATAAGGTGATAATGGAGGTAGAGGTTTTGTAGAACTGGTAACAGAGTATGGCAGATTCTGAATGGAAGATCAAGAGACAACTGGGAGGAGGAATATACGTATGTAGGAGCAAGAAGTAACTCGGTAATAGATTGTGCGATGATAGACTAACGATAATATTTGCGATAGAATTGTAGAATTTAGGATCGATGCGAGAGTGGACTCAAACTACTGCCACTGAGCCTGACATTAGAGGAAGGAACTGATATGAAGTTGGAAGGAAATGCGCGGAAGAGACCCGGAACGAAAAGGACAATGTCATCAAGGAAGAAGAAATTATCGTATGGAATAAAGAGATCATAGAAAGCTACAATAACACAGAGATGATAAATGATGAGAAAGATATGTATAAAGGCAAGAGAAATAATGAGGAAGAGATAAAAGCTATGTGGAGGAAAATTTAATTAAATTTAATTAAAATTGATTGTATTCAACAATGTCGTGAAGAAGAAAACCAAAAAGAAGAAAAGGTACATAGGATGCAACAACTGATGGGATATTAGTTGCTTCAGGAAGAAGAGAGAGGTGAAGAGAATATGTAGGAAAAATGAAAAAGAGAAAAAATATTTGGAGAGGAGAAAAGAGCTCAGAAAATTATTGGAGAAGAAGCAAAAAGAAAAAAGGGAAGAAGAGGAGGAAAAATTAAAAAAATTGAAGAGGGAAGCAAACATATGGAAGTATATTAATAGAAAGAGAGAAGATATGGAAAGAGAATAAAGAATGAGGAATGGAGGAAATATTTTAAGGAGCTATTGGACGGCACTGAAGTGAATGAAAATAAAGTACAGCAGAACACCGGTCAGCTTTCTGAGCCAAAGGAAGAAGAAGAAAATGAAGAAGAAGGATTGAAGAGATTGATAGAGCGTTACGCAAGATGAAGAAGAAAAAGGCATAGGAATAGATGACTATAGAAGCTCAAATATGCAGGTGAGGGTTTATGGAAGAGATTAATGGAACTACAAAAAGTGAAGAATAGGCACGATGCCGCAAGATTGGAAGGAAAGTGTAATTGTCTCTCTGTACAAAAGAGGAGATGAAAAGAAGGTAACAAACTATAAGGGTATCTCGATATAGTGTACGTATAAAATATATGCAGAAGAAATAAAATATAGACTAAAAAAAGAGATGGAAATCAAAGATATGATTCCGGAAAGCTGGATTTAGAAGAGGAAAATCAACAACGGATAATGTTTTCATACTGATGCATTTGATGTAGAGGGAAAGAAATCAAGAAGAAGGAAAGAAAAAAAATATATATATGATGTTTGCGAATTTAAAAGCCTTTGATAAGGATAGGGGCAAACTTTGGGAGACTCTTAGAGGCAAGGGTGTAAGTAAATATTTGGTAAGAAAGAGAAGATGTATGATGAAACGAAGGTAAGGATAAGATCGAAGTAAGAATACAGAACAACGCAACAATTCAGAACAATGAAAGGAATAAGGCAGGGTTATATGATGAGTCCATTGTTGTTCAATTTATATATTGCAGACATAGATAATGAATTAGAGAAAAGAGGATTAGGAGGAGTTAGATTAGGTAGGGATAAGATATGGTCGTTAGCATATGCGGATGACTTAGTTTTAGTAGCTTATAATAGGGAGACGTTACAGAATATGATGAGCACCTTCAAAAAATTTTTGGAGGGGAGGAAATTGGAGCTGTGCACAGAAAAGACGAAAATAATGATGAAGAAGGAAAGAGAAATGAATAATGGAGAAAAAGGAAAGAGAAATGGAAATGGGAGAATAAGGAACTAGAAGAGATGCAGGAATTTAAATATTTGAGTTTTAATTTAAATACGAAAGAGATTATAAAAGGCATATTAAAGAAATAAGTAGAAAAGGAAAAATGGTAACAAGAAAGGTATGAGGCTTAAGGGAAAAGCTATGCAGAAATGACTTTAGTAGAAAATGCTATTTAAATATTTGATACAAAATGGCATATGGAATAGAATTATAAGGCTGGGAAAAAAAAGGTGAACTAGAAAAGATAATGTTAGACTATGTCAGATGGATTTTCAACTTAGATTTCTGCACCCTAAGATATGTAATTATGAGAGAGTTGGTAATGGATAAACTCAAAGTAAGGGAATTGAGGGTAAGAAAATATGAGAAAAAGATTAAATTTGGAAACACAGATAATTTAATCAGGGAGTGTTGGAAGAATAAACGAAGCTATGATTGAAACATTAGATGTGGAGAGAGAGGGTTATTATAATAGGAATGGATGGGGAATCTAGGGAAGTAATGGGACATGGAAAAGTTTTGAAAAAGATTTAATAAGTAGGGAAAGAGATTTACAGGCAATGGGAAAGGGAAAGAATAGATAAGTCAAGATATAATAAAAGATATAAAGAGATAATATGGAGAATAAGGTATCAAATTATTTGAGGATGGAGAATATGGAATGGAAGAGAGAAGATAAGATAAGAATGTTATTTAAATTAAGATGCGGTAATTTAGAAGAGAAGAATAATTACTGACT
>Ga0157364_1002215_pt1 | contig 17799 bp, 8 predicted proteins | sample AttsexASBM2_FD_111476 | JGI IMG/M metagenome (GOLD analysis project Ga0157364, IMG submission 111476) | Fungus gardens microbial communities from leaf cutter ant in Ribeirão Preto, State of São Paulo, Brazil - Atta sexdens ASBM2 | ecosystem: Host-associated > Fungi > Mycelium > Unclassified ... | reverse complement strand
GTGTCTCTATTTAAATATCTTGTTATGAGAAATAAATGTCTCTAATGTTTATTGCACGACACAACACACACACACACACACACACACACACACACACACACACACACACACACACACACACACACACACACACACACATTCATATGTCTATCTCGAATCCGAAACGTGCAAATTTTCCTTTCAACATTTAAAAATTTTTTGTATTTTCGTCCTGATTTGGAAATTGTTAAATATTTTTTTGTAAGATCAATTTAATATTTTTTGTAAGATCAATTTTATATAGCGATGTGAATTGTTATTGTTGCTGATACTGCTTGCATTTTTAATTGTTAAGTTAATAGAGTGATATAACTTCTTTAAAGAATTTTAATTTTCTAGAAAAATTTTGCAAAATTCCCTGATCATTTTCAATTTCCTTTACACGAAAATCTCCCGATTTTCCAGATTTCTAATTTTGTGGCAATCGTGGTAATCTTATTTATATAAACGTCTCGGAATTAAATTTATCCTGTGACAGTATTTAGTATTCATTCGGCCGGTATATATTACGCGGAGAAATGATGCGAGTGTCAGCGTTAGCGCCTCGCCTCGCAGCGAGTAGCTCGATCTTTGCTTCTTAAAGTACTGACCAGCACTGATCGTCGCGAGATTAAATGTAGCGTCGTTCTCTGCCGCGCATAGTCGTATAAATGTACTTGAGGATGATAACATACGAGCTGTTGAGACGAAGCAATGAGCCACGGCATATCGACAACGGACATTCCCGTCGGATAGCAACGGTCTTCGACCTGTATCATCATCCCGCCTACTTACGGAAAGCCGCGCGGCGCCAAATCCCTCGACGTCGTCGAGTAGAGGAGGCGCAAGAAACGAAGAAAGGAGGAGCGGCAAGAACGGAAGAAGGGACGAAAAGCAAAGACGAGCTCACCGGCAGCCGATAGTAACGATGGCGTAGCGGATCTCTCTCTTGAAATTGCGACGTCGTGAGTCACTTTGCATGAGAATAGTTCTTACATTGTCGGGCCAGATGGTATGATCGATTTTACAAAGTGGTTGGAAGGGGCAATTTTTCTTTTGTAATACTATGTCAACTTTTGGATCGACACTGATGCTATCGACACTAGTCCAACGGAAACGAATACGATTATATCTTATTGTAAATCTCGAAGACTGTCAAAGAGCTTAGTCGTTAGGTATATGTAAAAGTTATTGTATAAAAGAATAAACTATGCATATAACAGTAATATATTTGAAAGTTTATTCAACTCTTTCACGATATATCTCTCAGAACTAATCATAATATATTATATATCATAAATATAAATGCTCATCGATATCGTTCCATAAATCTTACGGTTAATCGTATCATGCATTATTAAATTAATATGCATGTGCACATACCTAATAATTATACGCACTGTTCAGAAATAAAATATTGATTGTACGAAGTAATATTTAATATAACCAATATCACTCTTTAAAATCTTTAGTGGAATGGCGAAGAGTAATAATTGAGCCAGTGTAGAAAAAGAATGGCTCAATTGTCAATTTTTAAGAGCGAGATTTTACTTTTTAGAATTAGATTTTACTCCAAAGATTTTAGAGAATAGAGATATATTTATAAAGTATTACATCCACACTGAAAAAAATACTAAATTTTAATAAATACTGGTTTAAAAGGTTTAAGTAAATGTTTACTAAATATAAACATGTATTTATTAGATACAAAAATCATTAATTTGGTTTAATTATCATTTTTTATTTTATATGAATAAATTTATTTAGTTAATACTATATCCAAAGAAGTATTATTGAGATTTATTTGAATGAAATGTTTTTTCACTGCAAATATCTACAGTATATCCCTATTCTGCATCTTTACATGAGTTACAAAATATTCCTATTCGACTCGCAAGAACGTAAATCATCACGACGATTTCTAACGGTTACAATACCTCGGTTCGCTCACGCTCTCCAGACGACATGAAACGATAGTTTCTCAAGCCGGCGAAAAACCGCACCCGAGTCAGTTCTCGGTAAATCGTCTCGGATTTCCCGGCATATTTTCGTCCCTTTTATTCGCACTCTATGCTTCCTGTAACTTTATGTTCCTTGAGACGAACATCGCTCACCACTCGGCCCCGTATTTCTTACGCCGCTCATATTTTTGCCTTTTACTCATGTTTCGAGGTTTCCCGCGACTTGCATATTCGTCGCAAAGTCGTTCCAGTGACTTTTGCAAGTAAATCATAACCGTATCTTCGTCACTCGCTTTATTTTTGCAAAAAAAAAAATGCGATTGTTCAAATACGTGGCTGGTACTTTATTTATTTATTGCCCACTTAATCCCTGATAAAGAATAAATCGCGATAGCATTTTATATAAAAACATAAGATTTTTAATTATTTTATTGCACTTATTTAGATATATATTTCTTACGTTTAAAAACACAATTACGTTTTAAGACACAATTATTTTCATTAATTAATATTGATTATGAAAAAATGTACTAACAAGGGATATGTCACAACTGTCCGGAATCGAATTGATTCTTCTTAAATTATGCTGTTTATTAATTTCATTATTTTCTTTATTTAGTAATTAGTATTTAATTACAATAACTGAATATTAAGGTATTATTAAAATAAATATAATATTTATTAAAAATATAATATTTATTAATATATTTTTTCCTCAATGTAAATATTCAAAAGATTTTAAGACAACTTGGGATATGCAGAGTTACAGTAGACTTCATTCGTAAAGGATTAATTTCGCAATTGTGTTTATCAACTACAAATGTATCACAATGTATGTTACGGATGTATGGATGTATGTTTATGAAGTACAAATGCATTTGCTTGAATTGTAACGTAATCGATAGATGCCGATGTGTCGGTGATAATCATAAGTACTGACAGATTGTTGCTGATTAACACACCTCGCCTGTCCCGAAGGCATCAATAAAATGCAACACGTAATTCAAGTTATTATCCAATAAAGCGTGACAATCAAATGAATAAAAAACAAAGTTTCAATTATGCTCGAGGGAAATACTTATTCAAATGCCGGAAAACAGGGACATAATTTTGATCGCAACAAAAAGGAACGGAAATTATTATCGAGTAGCGCGATCAACAGAGAATGATAAACGTCTTCGAAGAGGGAACATTCCTCAGGTATCCTGTACCAGCTACATGCTGTGACGTGAATATTATTAAATATTCCGTGACTTCACAACAAACTTTATCCATGTCTTAAGACATAAATTGAACTTATAAGTTAACAGTCTCCTCGATATTACGTTCTTAATGTATCTTTTATATTATTAATTAATATTTCCATTGGCAAAGAAATTGCTAGATTATATCCTCAATTGAAGTTAATCCCTTTGTGTCTTTCTGAACCATCTTTTTGTGTTTAACTGAATTCAAATCGGTTTTCTTGTCTTATCTCCATAATTCTCTTTTATACGAAGCGTCGACTTTTGCATAAAGAACACAATTTAATTTAGTTCGAATTAATAACGGGTCACTTCTCGCCGAAACTGCGAGAATTAACGTTCTTTGTTGCGCGTTGAATGCAGAGTGCAATTATTTAAATCTGTAATGATCACTTTCAGATGCTACGTTTGATTTCATATTAAAAAGAACTGTGCTATTTCGATTTAGAACACGCGCATTCGATTGCGATGAATTCGACTGATGATCGCTGAGCGAGTTGTCGAACAACCGATACTACGTGCAAGGCGTATCGTTAGTATTATATACAAGGTGCTTAATAAATAGCGACACAATTAAAATGAAAAAGAAACACCGATTTTTTAGTATAATTAAACCAATTTGCAAAAAAATGTTAATGCATTTCTATTTTAATTATATCTGGTTCAAATTATATAGTTTATTATTCGTCGTCAAAAGGACAAGCATACGAGAGGCCAACCATTATGGCAATCAGTGTACATTTCTTTAGAAATATATTGTGGCAGTTCAATAATAAAATAGACAATGCTCGTAGTAGCAGTATTAACAATATGCTAGCAATACATAGCAGTACATAGCAATACATGAACAATACTTGGCAATATTGTGCGCAATAGGTAGCAATACATAGGAAAACAATACTAACAATACGATAGCAATACTAGCAATAAAGTGTGTTGTATTGCCATAATTAGCAATCACTGTACATTTTTTTAATAATGGTTGATCTTTCGAGCATACATGAAAAAAAGGATTTTGTTGAAGTATCTAAAAATTTAGCTCTAGCTACAGATTGAAAAATAATTTTACTTTAACTATCAAGATAACTATAATAATAATTTTACTGAAGTGCAATTTGAACAAGAAGAAGATATAAATATATAAATGAAATAAAAAAAGATGATGATGGAATCTTGTGAAGCCTAGATCTAACTATATAAAAATAACAGCGTACATTTTTAGAAGAAAAACAATATATGGTAAAAACGACAATATATGACAAAATTATGTAGAACGCTTAAACTACACTGAAAAAAATACTGAATTTTAATAAATATTTGTTTAAATAAATTTGTTCTAAGTGAATATTTACTAAACATATTTATTTGATACAAAAACTATTAATTTGATTTAATTATCATTTTTTTATTGAGTAAATATTTACTTAATACTGTTCAAAGAAATATATATTAAGATTTAGTACATTTTTTTCAATGTAGGGTAAAACTTTTTGCAGCATCAACGTTTCTTGTCATGATTACTTAGCAGTTACATACTACTTTGATGGTCCAATAAAATTATTTTCAGATTTGTATCTAAATAAATTTTCCATACATCAATAAAACTGTTTTTCCCATGTAATTACAATTAGTATCGATGAACAACATGTAAATTGTAATTTCACTACTGTTGATCATTAATATGTTACATAACTTCAGTTATTTAGCGTTTAAAACAAATGATGCACGTAGTTACAAGTGCGGTTATTAACAAGCTTCGAGCACACAACAACTTGAGCTGAGAATTATCGAAATGCGCAACTGTTTATATGAGGAAAGTTATCTCCGCACAGATCGGCTTATTGTTAGCCTATTTGCGAAACGAGAGACTCAACTGTTTCGCAGTTGTGTATCGACAATTACTAAGCACCCTATATATATGTATCGCATGCGACTCAGATCGTCGCATTAAGCGGCAACGCGGCCTAGAGAGCGCGTTACAAAGCGTTCGATCGGATTAAGCGGCTAATAGGCAGTCTATAATAATAATCTCGACATAATAACGTGGTATTACGCGAAGGATCGGCCCGAGTACCGTATAATTTCGTCGCCCCATGATCGCACCCCGCCGCATCGAATGGACCCACCTTAAATCTGCCTTTCGCACGTCGCCGATCCAATAAAAAAGAAAAAAGAAATTCAAGCCGGCTGGTTGTAAGAAGCACGACCAGACTTCTATACTATAATACAATAGACCGCTAACTCCCTTATTTATCCAAAAAATGTCTCCAAATACTATCTATTATATACGTGACCTAAACGTCATACGATATGTCCAATGTACTGCTATTGGCTGATGTAACAATATATTGTAGGTTCGACGTATCGGACATAGTCTATACATGTATTAATATCCTCCTAACAATGTACATGAATATGAATTCAATATATACTTTTGGGAGCTATGTATTTGAAGCAAATTAGTAGTGATCTATGTAGATATAATCTGTGAGCATGATATTCTCTTTCACCGATTTCGTGATCGAGCGCTCTCATTTTGTCCCTTTTAGAGAATGTACTATTCTTTTATTTTAATGTGACTAAAGTTAAATGACCTCATTCGTCGTAACGAGATCGATTTAATTAATTATTCATCGGCCGTGCACTATGCGGTTGTGATTGATGAATTATGCGGTTATTAATGCCACTCAGGTTATGTATATTTAATGAATCCATATATAACTTACACATTATTATAATAATAGAGGGATGCGATCATATAGTTTCTTAATCATATTATCAAAAAGAACGGTTTTGCAGAAGCATCTAAAAATTTAATTAGATAGAGATCTAAAAATAATTTTAATAAACTATCAAAACAATTGTATATGGAGGTTAATAACTTAAGCTGATTGTTAGAATATCAAAATATTTTACAGTATTATTTCATTATGCTTGAGTTTCTTACATAATTATTTTGATTGTAGAATAAAATTATTTTCAGATCTGCATCTAGCTAAATTTTTAAATACTTCAATAAAAGTATAGTTCTTTTCGTGTAAAAATTTAGCTAGATACAGAAAATAATTTTGTTAAACTCTCAAAATTATGTAAAACTCAAACTGATTGTTGGAATAAAATTAATTTTATATTTTTATACAATAAAATTATTTTCAGATTTATATCTAGCTAAATTTTTTAATATTTCAGCAAAATCGTTCTTTTTCACGTAGGTACTATTCCATAAATTCAGATATTATATTGTAAAAAGTAAAAAAGAAAACACTGCATAAAATTCATTTATTATGCATAATTTATAACGTGGCAGTAAATGACGGTTCATTTAATATCTGCTAATTCCTAATTTATAAGACTGATATCTTCGCTAAAAGTTTCTCGGTAATAACTCTCGGTTACATTAAATTGTGTCTTTCTTTTAAATAAAATGGAGGTCTGGCTTTTCTTATACCAGGGATGGTATGTTTCGTTATCTATGAGAAAAAGGGAAACCTCGATAAGAAGCGCCACGATGAACCCATAGACCTGCGAGGCAGTCGTATAAAAATCCGCTGCTTAAGACTTCACTTTTATCTTTTGTCCTCGCCGGTTCCGGCCGTAAAAGGGGAAGTTACTCCCGGTAACTCGCCGTTATAATACCCCGAGATTTAATTCGCTGTTATCGGTTCCACTGGTAATTCCATGCTTCGCACGGTATCTCGATCGTCGCGCATACACTGTTACGAGAGCCTCTCGCTCGATAGTTACGTGTTCCACGATGCCTAGATATCCCTCGACCACGCCGAGCGGGTCGATAGTACCTTCTCTACCACCACGGGACGCTAATTTATTATAGCTTTCGGGGGATTTGATCCCTAAATATTATCCGCTCTCCCTCTCTCTTCCTCTTTCAGCTCTCGCTCGCCGCGCGCTTCTATAATCTCTCTATCTTCGACAGGGCGGTGTGAAAGCCCGTTTCGAAATCCCAGGTAATCGTCGCGGTCCGCTTCGTCGACGCGCTCGCGCGCGCGCGCGCGATGCTCCAAAAGTGTTTTCCCAACGCTATTAAGGGCAATGGACCCGTTTTTTTTTTCGACGAGGATAATGGGATGTTTGATGAAAGAATTTAGTTCAAGAACAAAATTATTCTCGAAATACTCAAATGATTTTTTTTAGACATGAATAGTTCTCTTTAGAAACTCAGTATCGAATTACTCAGTTTAAAAATCTGTTAAAAAAAATTAAACATTCATAAAATTTGAAAAAATAATATGAGTATTAAATGGAATAAGACACTCGCAAAATACTACGAAACCGCTGAGAGATTCAAACTTGTTAGTATATTTTACCAATTTAAATATATCCTATTGAGAGGAGAATTCACGTCGCAAACATTTCTATGGAACGACAGAGATATCTAAAATGTTTGGAACGAACATCTTTCAAAACTTCCTGACAATATTCCTCGAGAAGAATATTCCTGGAATATTCCGAGAATAATTCTCGACCTCGCATCTCTAACGACACGACACTGACTGTCGGAGATCGCATTCAACGAAAGACGATCTAGCAAGGAAAACGAAATGGTATCGGTGACGTGTAATCCTGGCAATTACCCAAACTGTGAATCCTCGTTGGCTCGTTCTCGAATCCTGCAAAACTAATGATGGAATCCGATCTCCCATGAGAGACGTATTAACACAGTGGGTCGAAAACGTTACATTATCGCAAATCGACCGATAAATAGCGAGATAAGGGCAAGATCTCGCAATCGTTTTTCGCGCATCGGTCGTCCGACAACCAGATCGATGCGAGTCCTGTCCCGCACACGCTTTTGCTTCCCGTCCCATCGCGAGCCCGCCGATCGGTATCTCGTTCGGAACGAATTCCGACCGCGAACTCGGCGACTTGGTAGGATTTCTCCGTCGAGGCGAAAAATCACTTAACCGAAGATCTTATCGGCGTGCACCGCTCATCGACGAAACGCCTCGGCCGCCGATACTTCGCGCTGCAATCCACGATAAAGATCCGATTTCCACGAGCCGCAATCGGAAAGGACACGCCACTTCTTCTTCTTACCGCCACCCTTCGCGAATATCCTTATCAGGTATCTCCGATGGAAAGCCGCGAGGCCTCCTCGGCTCATCCGCGCCGAATCAGCTTTGCGAGAAGTATTCAGGATACAATTCTATTCTTTTCGATATGTCTTTTATTTCTCCAATGCGTTTCCTTTCATACTATCTATATTTTTATTCATAGAAATTGTTATTTTCCGCAGCTGGAAACTTTACGAAACGTTTGTGATAAAGTAAATGAAAAGTCGAATCAATCAAAAATTCTCTTCTAATTATTTACAAGTGAAAACTACAAACTGCCAATCTTTAACGAGAAAAAAACGTGAGATGCCAGATTATTTTTCGTAAAAATTATTGCATTGTGTATCAAAAGTATGTAGGTCTTCTATTAAAAATGCCAATTAATTCTCTATTTTTCGAATAGAACAGAATGAAATATGTATAAAGAGAATGGACGTTTCAAGTTTGCAGAGATCTCGACTCAGGCTTCGTGAATACTTCAATTATTCTTGGTACTACAGCTTTCCCTGCAGCCTCTTATGGAACACTCATCTTATATTTCGATAAAGGATATTATTATTGTTATAGCGCATAAGTAATTGTGTTCGTTGCGCAAATATTTTCTCCGTAATCTTCATGTCTCATTATATGGCATAAGAGACTTACAACTTGTTAATTCAAGAGTATCTACAGAATACGTTTCTCTTTTCTTTCTTTGTACTCAACCCGCCGTTCTTCTACCTGCCATTACCCTTCGACCTCTCGAACCTACCAGCGGCTACCTTAGCTGCTCCATACCTCAGTTTTTATATTAACCTACCATTTGCTTCTCTTTCTCCTCAATATGTCTCCTTCGCATAGTCCGTTCACTCTCGGCCGCCCATATTTCCCTCGTAGTTTATCTTCTGTACGAGTAAACTCTGTCAGACAACGAACAGGGGGCGGCTTGCCATCTTGTCTCATTAGGCACGGACCCGTTTCAAGATGACACACGGGTAGGGCCTGACCAAGCCTCGAAAATTAGGCGCCTACCTACTGCCCGACGCGCCCTTTCCGAGGACATTTGGGTTACTATTAAGTCCATCACACAGAAACTCGACACTCTATATATAATCGACAAATAACCCGCTTCGATGAAACGAGTAAAGGCTTTGTGAAAGGTATTCAGGGTCCTTTTAAAGGGTTCACAGCGCGCTCGGATAATCTTATAAATTTTTAACTCTGTTATTTTCAGGAAAATCTTTTTTTGTCGTAAACTGAAAAAATTGATTGAATTAATCGGAAATACGTATATAATAACCAAACTGTTTGATAAAATATGAATAATCTATGATTTCGATTTCGAATAACCAGACAACAAATTTGATTGCACGATTCTGATGAAAATAACAAAATTTTTTATTGCAATACTAGTCTATTTAATAGCTAGAAATTCTGTTTAGTTCTATCAATATTTCTTTAATCGTACATGTCAAGTCAATCCAATCATGACCAACCACTTTTTTATAGTTATAATAATCAAGTATCTAGATATTACTATATAATATTAGTTACAATATGATATACTTATTAAATTCTTAATCGGTATCACATTTAAATGTAAATAGGTAAATGTCTTAGTTACATATCAAAATATATAATTATAATATAATCAGAAACTTCTATTTACTTCGACCAAAATTTGTTTAATCAACATATCTTGTTAATTCAATCATAATTATTTTTTCCGTTATATAATAAATTAATCGAATAAGATAAAAACGAAAAAGATTATTAGATTTCATCTATCTAAATAAAAGTGATCTCAAAAGAGAAGGATTGTATTTTGAGCAATTCAAGATCTTATCTCGATGGATACAATAATTGTAACTTTTAGATCTACTTTCAGAGAGGCAAGTTTTAGTTCATATATTCTCTGAATAAATCTTCAGGATTTAAGAGCATAATTTCGATCATTAATAGTAGGTCGTGTCTACGAATAAATCCGAACACATCGCACCTCTTTCAACGCTTCGACTCGAAGAAACCACGCCCAATCTTAAGAGAAAGCGCCACTCACCTACGCATCATTGATAAATCTCTAGAATGTTATATCAAGAAGTCCGCAGAACTTTTTTCTTTTTGTTATTTTTACGTATTATGTTTAAGTTAGTTATATTAATTAATATAATTATTATATTAATTAGTATATATAATAATTTTGCCTTTTGTTATGCTTGAATAAATGACATGATCAAATGAAATAAAAGCGAAAGACGCGTGTACGAGAAAATTAATCAGCTAACGAAAAAGTTGTTTCATTGCAAACTCAACTTCATCTGTCAAAAAATTATATATATATATATGAGATTATATGAGATTACCCGTTTTTAATCAAGAGAAAGTTGTACTTAATGATATAAAAAAAAGAATACAGAAGATAAAACAAGTTATGATTTTATAAGTAAGCATTAAATAATTAAAATATAAGAAAAAGTAATAAAAACATGAATAAAACATATAATTAATATGCATAAAGATAAGTAAAAAATTCCATGCTCGCGTCAAAGATACTAAACATATTTCACACATTTAAATTTCATTGTACAATTATTTAAAATAGCAATTATTTAAAATAGCTTCTACGCGCGATTTATTTTTATAAATTCATATTTTTCTACATTAATAACACAAAATATTTATAGAATAAACATAATTTTATCTATGTTGAATGTTAGTTGTATTTTTGCTTGTCAAATCTAAGTGAGCACGCAAAGGTACCGATGTTTGTTATGGATTCTCCATTTTAATTGATCTGAATTAATATTTTTCTATATTAATAACACAATACACAATAAAATATTTATTAACTAAATGTAATTTTATCCATGTTGAACGTTAGTTTTATTCTTGCTTTGCAAATCTAAGCGAGCACGCGAAAGCATCGATGTTTATTATGCATTCGCCGTTTTAATTGAAAGCAATGCGCACGTTGCGTGATGCGAACACTCGCGGGCTGACCGGAGAACGGAACCGGTCCCGTCGACCGAGAGCGTTGTCACGCTCGTTCGGTGCTCGTTGGACCGCTCGTAACGCCGAGGAATGCGAAATGTAATTACAGAAGTATCGCGCTGGAGGGGTCAATCTCCAATTGAACTCCAATTCAGAGCGACCTCGACATCCGCCCGCGCTGAAACGTCGTAATGTTCCTACGGCGCGCATTCGCTTCGTCAAACTAAATTTGGTCAAGTTTGACTGTCCAACACTGCAGTTTCCACGATTGCAAGGAAAAATATTTCGATCAAGAAACGATTAAATCTACGAGCAAAGTTATTAGAGTTTGGAAATGTTTTATAGATTCAGCGAAACGCGTACTTGTAGATTGTTTTAGCTCCTTTATTGATTATCAAAAATGGTTATAAGCGTAGGCAGTTTAAAATGGTCAACATTTTGTTAAAAAATATCCTGTACTCAATGCTATTTTTACATGATTCGATATATAACACGTCTATCTCTCTCCTTTTGTCGTAAAACATTTGTTCAGTAAACATAAATGGTATAAATTTTAGGAGCAAACATTTTTTTAATGTTAGAGTTTTATATAAATATTAAATGATAATATTTCACATGCACAAGAAATATGTATTTGAAACATAAAATTTTAATTAAGTGGACGATTTTGTATAAAAAACTTTTGTATAAAAAAAATTATCTGTGAGTTTTTAGTTGTATCGAACTATTGAAATTTAAAAAATTCTCATAAATTAATATTTAAACAGAGTTGAATATATGTACATAAAAATACAATTTATATGTGCATCGCAATTTTTAAAAAGAATGAAAAAATAATCAATATAAAAAGTTACTAGTTTTGTTGCTAATTTCCTTAAGCATGAATAAAAATATCTTTAAAAAAAGAAAGAAAGCATGCTAATTATATGGAAAATTGGCTCTTAAAATTAGATTTTTATACATAATGTAGCTCATAATATGATAAACAAAAATAGATATAAGGTTCAATAATGGATAGCTTTTAAGCTGTAATATTTCAAAAATATAAAACTGCTCTGATGAGCATCTTTAATGCCATAGTTATTATTGAATCTTAATTGAGTCTATAGTATCTTTTATTCACCACATTATAAGTAACATTATATGTGAAAATTAATTCATTTTACTAAATTTTCGATCCATATAATTAGTGTCCTTTTTTGAGAGATAAGACAATTAGTTTTTTAAAACTATTTGAAATAGGAAATATACACACACACACACACACACATATATATATATATATATATATATATATCAGATTACAAAAAGCGATTAAGTCATATAATATAGCGAATTGACATACGGGATCATTGCGTAAATGTGCCAGCATACACAGTGTCGAACTGGAAACGAAATTCCGTCCGTTCGAATGTCAAGTCATTCCATTCTGTAACGCCGCGATTCGACAAAATCGAGTTCGACCAAGTTTAGCAGATTGGGTTTCAGAACGCCGTAGTTCTAGTGAGTCGTGTTGGGAAAGGACATTGTTCGGCACATCCGGATGGATGGTGTGTGATATCGCAAGCGACGGAGCAAGTTAGCCGCAAGTGTCCTCCAGAGGATTGACTCGCTTTATATGTATATCATATATATCCTTGAGTCTCTTAACAATTGTTTCTATATCCATTCGGCACAAAGATCAAGCGTTTCAACATCTTTAGGAGGTGATGTAATCTTTGTGGCTCAGAATCTTTAAGATCTCACTGCATTTTATTCTCTATAATAAAACTGTCATAAAACAATTCTCAAGACTTCTTAATTGTTGTTTCTATGTTCGAAAAGAAAGATTTTGCTGAAGTAACTAAAATTTTAGCTAGATAAATCTGAAAATAATTTTGTTGGATACTCAAATTGTTAGAATATCAAAACTTTATGCAGCATTACTCATCATGCTTGAAATTCCTATATAATTTGATAGTCCAACAAAATTATTTTCAATAATAAAATTGGAAACAAGATAAGTTTATATGAGTACATCAGCTAAATACCAGCATCACTTGACAGTCAAAGTTCTGGAAATATGATCTCACTTCTAAAAATATAATTTCAGAAATAATTTAAAAATTATTTTCAAATCTTGTATCTGTAACTAAATTTTTAGATACTTTAATAAAATTATTCTTTCTATTTATCTATCGTAATACCGTGCGTTTCAATAATATGAGACACTGTTAAAAATAAAATGTTTATTAACTAAAAGTCATGTAGCTAGAAACATTTTATTTTTTTATAGCGTATGATTTTTGAGAAAAAAATTAATGATAAAATTTCGTTGTTATAAATAAAAAATGTAATTTATGGAATCATTAATTAGAAATTCAAGAAAATATATTGCTAATCTCTAAGCTAAAAAATATTTCCAAATTACCTTAATATGTCACGTTTAATAAAAAAGAGATACTAAAATAATTTAAATAGTTTTTATAATATATAATAATATATTATAAAGAAATTTTAAATACCATATTTCAAACATTATTCATATATTACGGAAGATAAAATCTCAAAGTGTCAAGTGTTTTTAAAAAGAAGAACGAGCTCTTTCATAAATAATCCATGAAAGCTGATGTCACAACTGATCGCAAGTTATCAAGCAAGATTTTCGACAAATTGTGTAACCGAGCGGAAAAGTACTGACGTGAGCGTTCAAGTATAATATTCAAATCCAACATTCGCTGATATGATTCGGGATTCGTCGATTTATTCATAATTGAGATCGATTACGCGTCAAGACGGGATGAAAAGCGGAAAGGAAAGTCGATCGAGATTCACAGCAGAGTTGCGACAGTCGACTCTCGTCGTACGAGTAAGCTGATTTCGGCAGAGTTTAACATGGAATTGCATCGTTAAGTCGGTCGCCGGACGACGAAGCACGTAAATTATGCACAACAGGTAGTTGCGTAGGTATCTTACCCGATAGTATCCAGGTTCGAGGCAAAGTTCCTGTGAGATGCGGCCAAAGAGAAGCCCTCTCTCTCTCTCTCTCTCTCTCTGTCTCTCTCTCTCTCTCTCTCTCTCTCTTTCGCTCTCTATACTCATCTCTTTAGCTACTTCTCCTTTTCTTTCTTGGTCTTCGGGGTTTTGAGGCGCGACGCAAGTTAAATTACATTTATTCGCGGCGAACGATGGCGGTGCCTCAAGGAGGCACGCTCGGCGAGCCTTAACGAAGGCCGGTTTGCGAAGCTGGTGTATGCGCACCCGTTGCCGGAGAAACGGAGAAACTTCTCAAAGCGGCTAAGTTTTGGTAAAAAGGCTGCCGCGAATGCTGATGATCTCCGTTAACGAAATGGAGCTAATTTGTTGGACCTTTTTTTTACTCGATGATGATTTTCGTGATGATTTTCGATGACTATAAGATCGATAATTTAATAAATTTTTATTTTTATTTTTAAGAAAAATTAACGTGTGTGATCGTAAACATTTTTCTTTTTTAACAACTAAAAATGATCAGATAAATTCTTCGAGCGTCTGAATAAATTATTATTTTTAAAGTGATTATATACGACACGAGAAAATACATGTAAAAATATATTTCATAACAAAAATTAGAAATATAAAATAAATATAAAACATTTGAAAAATTTACTGCACGAACGCGTGTATATTCGAAAATTGATACGGATAACCGAACCATTTATTTAAATTGGCTGATATTTAATTAAAATTTCAGCAGAACTACATTCTGCTGACTCGATTTTGTATACACATGACGTATGTACACACATCAAAAGTATTGAAAATAAGAACTGTGTTGCTGTATGTAATTAGCAGAAATGTAACGATCTCATTTGATACGATATAACGACGCGGTAATATATCTCTAATACCTGTAGAATTATCTCACGGTGATTTATCGAGGTACTTTAATTGGAGCCGCAATACGATCCATTAAAAACCGCGGGACGTACTGACATAAATCGCTATCACTTAATCATTTATGATAGTTAAGCATTAAGTGATATACTTTGCATGTACGTGGTTACGTTACAAAAGAAAGTAATAACGTAAATGCGTTAAAAAATTTAAATGGTCAATTAGCCAGGACTAATTAAGTAAGCACGTGTCTCTCTCTAATTATTCATCAATCTCATAAATAGAATCCTGCTGATAACTTGATAACTTAAGTAATTATATTTATATTCTGAACTTGTATCTAAATACATACATTAGCAAGGAGAAGCGGATTTCGCCGCTGTTTCTCGTGTTTGCTAGTACTTATCTTTTTATATCAAACTTAAGTTAAATTCTCAGAAATTATACAGAAAACAACAAAGTTCATTAAACGTACCTTTAAATATTTACTGTACGAAAATTGCTTATCTTTTCCAATTGCAAAATAACGTAATTTCACGAAACTGTTGAATATAAATTAAAATATTTTGATATAAAATTAATTGCTTAATGTTCATTTCATTCTCCGGAATTATTTTGTATCATAAAGGGTTAAATGGCAATCCCTTGTTGTCTTCTGCTCGAATTAAGCTGACACTCAGACCCGCTAGCGCGAATTGAATTCTGCGCGAGGTGCTTTGCTTCCCCCATCCAGTTCCTTCGAGTAAAGACGAGACGCGCGTTTTCGTCGGACGTAATCACCATATTAAATTCAATCCACCAAACCCTGATTCGCTTAATCCGGTCTCTCGAGTATATTCGTGCACGTGTGTGTGTGTGTACGTAGTACGACTAGTACGAGGGTATATGCACACCAAAGAAAGGATTGTGCACCGAGGAGAGTCGGCTTTCCGAAGAAGAAGGACGGAAGCAGAATGAAAGTGAGAAGAAATCTCAGCGGGTGCGATCGATAGTCAAGCTGGATCCTGGTGAGATAACGTCGAGGACGAAGGTCCTCCGAAATAAAGTGCTAGCAATATAACTCGTCCTAGGCGGAGGAAGACGGATTTAAGCCTAGAAGCTTAAGTCGGAGCGAATAATCTCGCTCGCGAGTCTTATCACTCATGTCAATACACTTACACGCACGCATGTGACCAGATAACTCTGACCATCGCGTCTGTATGCGTTCTGTGTGAATCCATTCGGGAAAAACGCGAAGCGTTGAAACGGGACGATGTTTTTTGAGCAAGGTGAAAAATTACGGAACTGATACAAATGTCACTGTAGAATTCGGAAATTTTTAGCATTCGATGTAAAGGAACATTTGAAATGTTATATTTTTCAGAAATAATGTATTAGAAATTTGTTACAAATAAATATATCGTATGTTTAAAAAAATCACTGTATTTACTAGAAAGAATACACACACATTTGAGTTAAATTATTTTAGATAAAATCTGACTCTTGAGACTTTTTCAACAAAGGAAATATTCTGAATAGTTTTAATAGTTTGTCCCTGCTTACTATTGTAAAATGACACTGACTGATGACAGTTCAAGATATTATATATTACAATCTTATATTCTGTTTAAATATATCTTGTTTTTTTGTCAGGATTATTAACATGATAAAAACCCAGGTCGAAAGTGCATGAAGAAAATGCGAATTCATCATTAATATACAATGCAAAATAATCTTTCCAAACTATAGACACCTGCAAATTACTTCATAAATATAAATCACAGTTAGCAACCGCTTTTGAAGATGTTTACAAGGTTTTGTAGTTTGTACGCAGAAGGCTATGTATCTTGCGAAAGAGAAGACAAATTTCCGAACTTGTTCTGTATTTGCTTACCACTCTATAACGGGATAATCACGTACGGGAGATGTGCAGAGAAGTGAACAGTAATCGGATTCCTTCTTAGCAATCTTGTAAAATCCACTCGGATATTGGAATGGTTCGTCTGCTATGTTAAAGTCAGATCGTTCGACCGAAAGGACAGACGAAGAGGAATGAAAGAGCCTTATTCCAAAGGCTGATTCTTTGCAACCGCAAGAAATGTAGGACGTATTATTCAGCAATGAGTTTCTCGAAGAAGTTAATAGATAAAAATTTTTGAAGGTATATATATATATATATATATATATGAAGTGAATTAATCTACCAGTTTTTTATATATATATATATAGTTTTAAAGCTATATATATAAATTCAACTTAAAATATAAAGATTCCAATGATCGATTGAGCTTCGTTTGTAACTGATATTTCTCTGCCTTTACAGAATAGCTCATATTTTTGTACTTCATTAATAATTCTTATATTTTTTTAAATGGGCAAATAGTTGTAGAATTGCCCGAGAGGTAAAGTTAAACACTGTCGAACTTGTATACACCAGAATTTGGAATTTCGATGTGAATTTTAATATATGTACGTAGGTAATCAATATCATCCTGTGACGCGACCATTACTGACGATTACTATCATTACATGCGTTCATGCTTAATGACGTTGAAATTTGCGTAAATTCAGGATTATCGTAATTTATATTTTTCGAACAAATATCAACGGGAAAATACAGCAGTTTAACATGTCATGAAAAATTTCGCGGAAATACCCTCAATTTTTCGTAATTATGCGAATTCATGCAAGCACCCAAAT
>Ga0157364_1002213_pt1 | contig 17802 bp, 8 predicted proteins | sample AttsexASBM2_FD_111476 | JGI IMG/M metagenome (GOLD analysis project Ga0157364, IMG submission 111476) | Fungus gardens microbial communities from leaf cutter ant in Ribeirão Preto, State of São Paulo, Brazil - Atta sexdens ASBM2 | ecosystem: Host-associated > Fungi > Mycelium > Unclassified ... | reverse complement strand
ATGATACGCGTTTGAATAGGGTCATTATTTGTTTTCTTTCGTTCATAATATACGCTCGCGAAATAACACGTCACGATGCATCGCAACTTAATCGGGCGTGAGAAGATCTCTAATCTTAGTTCGGTGAATTCAGAGAATCTAATTATAGTATCGCCTTTTATGGCGTATTCCTTGGTGGTACAACATCGACGTACGCATCGACATACGTTCATTACGTCTACTTCATTCATAAGTTTTTGTCACTATCCCCTCCTCCATATTTTGATGGGTAAGAATTGACCTCTTCTGACGTCAAAATTATTTATGGATCATCAGAACGGAATTGCTTGCATGAGTAAAAATACGAAACTGTATGAAATTATTTTACTTTTAAGGATACAATTAAATGTATTGTCATGATATATTTAAGAAATATACAGAAACTTATCGTGTACAAATACAATTGTTTAAATTTTTGTATGTTTTGCATATGTATATATATATATATATATATATATATATTAAAAACTTGCAACACAAAACAAATTATCGAATAAAAATGCTGTATATACAGAAACAGTAAATTTTTTATCATAATTTTTTTTAATTTTTTTTAAATTTATCTATCATTACATGTATTGAATTTTTTGAAATCACATATTGTGTCTCAAAATAAAATTGCAATACATTGCAAAACATTGAAGATCGATATCTCTTATTATAAATATTTTTCAACTTCATTCTTTTCGATTCCAATTATAGTAACGAACCTTTTCCAATAATGATTTAGACTTATTATACAAATAGATATAACTGTTTTAAGTATGACGAAATTTCGATCGCGGGTCTCTAATAATCCGTTTGACGACATGGCTTTCCCAATTGATTCACAATGCAAATACAACGGTGTTTGCGTCTGAATAGTGCGCGCAGCATCCAAGAGATTTCTGACAGAATTGCGCGTACTTTTAAGGTACATGCAGACGCCAATAAATGCGTGACGACAAGTACCATTCATGTTTCGAGGAAAATCGGAACATCTATATATACTGTAGGCGAGATCTACAAAGCATTACCAATAGAAATTATTGGTCACTGTTAAGTGAACACGTCATTTAGATAAATTTGGATAGTTACACAACAAGAGATCTATAATGTATGTAAAATCATTAATATATGCGTTTATAAAATAATAAACTATAAAATGAAATATATGTATAAATTATAATTATAATTCTAATTATATCGACATAAGTTAAGATGTATATACATATATATATATATATATATATATATATATATATAATTTCGCAGATTAATTTTATTAACTAATAAATTATTAGTAAAAGAATGCTATACAATGAATCGTTACATATCAAACATTTAAGGAAGAAACCTGATTTAAAAGGTAAAAATTTTAATTATTTTTTTTGCTTTAATCAATACTATTATCGATATATATTACTCTTTAAAAATATACTCATAAAGTTTTAGATCGAAATTCGAAATACTTTTATAGTTATAGCCTGAGAAACAGGTCTGACGTTATAGATATACAGCGATATCTGTGCCGAAGCACAATATGATTAATATATTAGGTGTAGTAAAAAGAAATCCATTATTTTTGCATGAAATTGAATGGAAAATAACGGATTTCTTTTTATTACACCTAATATAACTTATTATTAGACAATAATAATTGTAATAACCCAGGTAACAATCTAAGATTTCTGAGAACGTATCAACCACTAGCCGTCTTCCCCTCCATCCCTCATCAGACTCATCATCGCTCTGTTGCTCCGCAGCTTTTGGCGAGTGGGGAGACTCGTGAAGAATGTTGACTCGAATTGGTACGTCGGCGGATAATCCGGACTCTGCTTATTATTGTATTCATTATTTTCATATTAAAAAATTATTTTGTATTATTGAAATATATAACAAATGACCTCTAAAATTTTAGAAAGATCGGCTTTATGGTTTGTTCATAAAAAATTCGCAAAAAACAGCTACTTTTCAGTATTCTAAATTGTCAGATTCACTTCTTAAGTCGTATCATTTGTCGGCGATATGTTGACTAGAAAAAAAAGGTATCATTCAATAAAAGAGACTATTGTCTACTTTCAGAGAGAACCCTGTGACTAATTTCCAGAATTCTAGCGGCGATACAATAAAAAAAAACATGGATAAAACCTTAGCTGCTCGAGTTGCTTCACCGACGCACGAGACGTCAAACATGCGTGCGTATGTACGATTGTTTACACAATCCCATATATAAGAAGGAAGCACGAGAGTTTGACAATCTTAGTTCACGATCTCACGTCGATCGAGAATATCATTCAGTGCCTTATCATTATCATTTTTCCAAACCGATTCGATAAGATCATCACTGCGAAGAGTACCTGCGAAAAATTTACGACAATAAATTCAAACATGTTCCTCGAGAGAATTATTTTAATTTCATCTATCTTGGCTGTTGCTTTTGCGGCTCCAAAGATATCCGGGTCAATACCAATATGGCATCTACCATGTGGAGAACTCGATTTACGAGCCATCCCTTTGAAAAGTCTCGAGGAAATGAAGACAAGTCTGGAGAGTCTTAGGCTGCAACATCAGCTGACGATGAACGACTACTTGTTTCGAGATTACGAATACCTCTATGAGAGAGTTAGGATTGGCGTCGACGACCACCAGTACATACCTAATTGGATACCCGGCAAGAAGGATGTGAATCTCATAAGAAAACTAGTCGACGCTAGTACTCCAATGGTGAGTACAATCATTCAATTAACATTGTTGTTCGTTTATATCGTATATGTTTCGGACTGCAACTTAGGTTTTGCCGTTATTAAGAGTTTCAAACGGTTTACTCAGCCATCAACAACTCTTAACATAAATACGTGACATTAATTCCGCCTTCAATTGGCCATTATTTTGCCCAAGAGATATTGCAATTGCAGAAATCTCTTTGGAAGTTGCTCTATAGATAAATTTTTCTAAATTAGATTTTATTTCTACTCGAGATTCTTCTCTCTTTCTCTCTTAGATTCTTTATGTGATATTACAATAATACTTCTCATTGCAACATTGTTAGCTACATTAGCTTCTTTGCTACAACAATTCTTTCTTCATTGTCAACGCTCGCAACATTATGTCTCAAACCGTTAGTTTCTTTACGATCGTTAATATTCATCGTTCGTAATCGTCGTTACCGTGTAGCAGAAATGAAAGAGCAATCCGTACAAGATACTACCGCGTGCAGAGGAGAGACGGATAACGAGTGTACAGGAAAGAGAGAGTAGTGTTACAGGCCACCGTCGCGTTTTCAGCGACCGGCCAGCCGGCTGACCACCCGGTTGCAATTGATTAACGCAACGTTAAATAACAAATTTTAATGAGACGGTAATTATTATAAAGTAGCAGGCGAGCAGGAGCGAGCGCGGTCTTTCATGCAGTGCGCGCGCAACACGACCGTACGTGTGCACTCATGTTCGCCGGGTCGTGCGGCTGCGTAATCGCGCTCGTCTGCCTCCTCGATGCAAGCACACTGATAACGCAAGGCTGATATCGCGACTCGCGGTACTCTCCGGATGTCGGCATTCGGGCACGCAGCTCCCTTCCCTCTTTCTGCCACGCCCCGATCGCCGTAGACTGCAACAACATTGATCCTCAGCGTTGCACTTTGTTGGGGTTTTAGTTGCGCGTTCTCGGAAAGTGGGATTTTACAATGGGATCTTAAACACGCGATTAAGTTGCAACTACTGATAACGCGAAGAGAAATTAGGTTTCGTCGATCGTAAAATTCTTCTTTGATTAACGTAACTTACAATTTCTATTATTTGCACTGAAAGAAAAGACGTGGCTGATGATGACGTAGCATTTTTAATTGATTGTAGCAGCCAATTTGTGGTTCCGTTAGGCTATCATAATCCTATATTGACATTGCGGATAGGCTAATGCAACCAAAAAATTAGCTGCTGCAACAAAAAATTGACTGCTGCAGTCAATTAAAAATGTTATGTCATATTTTACCATTTAATTTGCTGCAGCAGCCAATCTTTTCTTTCAGTATGTGTATTCAAAATATACCTTTAACATTTTCTTTCTCTTTTACATTTGTGTATGTGATCAGAAAAAATATTTTTGAAATTATACAATGAACATTTGCTTCGATAAATTTTTTAAATGCATAATGAAATAAATCATTATTCTATGTGATAAAAAAATGAGTAAAATTGTTATACTTGCGCTCAGAAGAATATAGCTAAATTTATATATTTAGATCTTTAGATAATTCTGTGAAGACTTTTGCCAGATTTTCTATTTCAATTCTTTAAACGGCACTAAAATTAGTATTACATGAAATCTTCATAAATATTTATATGGATGTAATAGAATAATTTCTAACGGAGCAATATTTACAGTCGACATTAACAGTTCGTTGACAATAAAAGAAGTGATGCTATCGGTTATCTTTACGTCAAAGTTTAATAATATCTTGAAGCGAATCATATAAATATTAATGAGCAAGCTTAAGAGTGAGCGGTTTTACCAATATTTAAATATTTAAACATTAAAATAAAGTAATAATTCTGTAATAACTGTTTTTGCAGATTGTTAACTGTTTCCCAAAGTTGCACATGGACCTTCAGAAATTTGCCGTGGCCTTCGAGGAATTGGTCGAGGACGAGCCTAACTCTCAAATTCGACAAGCTCTTAAAGCGACTCAATCGTACTTAACAATGATGTTACGCGAAGTCGAAAGCAATATTATCTCCTTGCCCATCATACGACTCCCGACACGTGTGGAACGAAACATCATGAGCCATACAGAGCGAAATCCTGTCGATGAAACACGAAGACTCATCAGGGACTGGGGCGTAGTTCTCAAATATCGAGATTACTTACATGCTTGGAAGCACGTATTCAACAATTAAACATAAAAAAGAAGTATTATTCTTATCGATAGCGGGTCATCGATCATTTTCATCAGAAAATGACACAAAAAGATACATCAGACTAGTAGGCAGCGTGTACCATTGATGTAAATTGATTTAACACCTGCCGTGACTGTAACTATAAAATGACGTCACTACATGACGGTGCAGTAAACTTTGAAGTTATTGACAATAATTGTTTGTCATATAGCGATTATTTGCGAAATGTGCAAAGACTACAAATTCGTTTTAAGATTCGTGATAATTTCTCAAAATTATTTATTCAAGCAATTATTTATTACCGTGGCTCACAATTAAACATGTAGTGCATAGTATTTATTTTTACGTGTAGCAAATTATTTATTTGGTATATTAATTATTTATTTATTCGGATCAATAGTATTTTTACTAATTGTATCTTCTAAAAGGTATTATATGTATAATCGATATCAATTTCTAAGATAATCGATTGCATTTTGTGATAATTAGTCACGATAATAATTGTATTTGTTGAATATCTGTGACAAGTGATCACTCATAGATTATTTATAAAAGATATTATTTATATAAAAAAGACAATTTTTATTTTGCGCAGTATTATGTATTTATAAGTCAACGAGATGTAATATATTTATGTTTTATTTGAACTTTTAGTAACTTATTCATAAACTTTATATATATATATAAAATTTCACAATAAAAATAATAATTTATTTGTATCTAAATATGTTTGTATCTATTTTCATTATTTGATATCTGTCCTTGTAAATCCTATATTACATTGATGTAAGAGAATCGTGATAGATGTCTCTACAAGTAAAACTTACACAGTGTAATTATTTTTTAAGAAAAATTACATTGTATAAATATTAAATATAAACATTAAAAATATTTTGAGAGATGCTGTATGATAATATAATCTATAAAAAATAAAATATTCATATTTTTTCATATATTAAAGTTTTTCTAGTTTTATCGCATAGTAAATATTTCGGGCTTTAAAGTAGCGCCACAACTGCAGATCGAAGAAATCGTGTAATACTTTCGAATAAGATAAAAAGATAAAAAAGTACACGTTTTTATCAAACATGGGTTATTCTTCATAATTATTAAAAGAAATTTCCCCGAAATTATTAAAAGTTACAAAAAAAGTTAGAAAAAAAATATTGGAATAATTAAAATACGATGATATGTAAAATGTAAAGTTAATAATAAATGCTATATATTAAATAATATTTTAAAATATCTTTTGATTATGATTTGAAATTTATTTATTAAATCTCATATTGTTTTTACAATAAGATATTGATTATAATATACTCTAAATTTAAACTATAATATGTATTTGAATAAATTATTCAATCTATTATAGAAAATAATATTATCTATTTCATATCTTTAAAAAATCTTAATTTTATTACAAAATAAAAATATTATAAAGAATTCATAAAATTCAGAAAAATGCATTATCTACAGTTGATATCTAATTACCAACTGAGAGTAAATCATCGATAGTAAATAATACTATATATACTAATAAAAATTGTAATTTTATACTTTATTTTAAACTTTATTGTATGTATATATAAATAATCTTATATAATCTTATTTAATTGTTGAATATTTACAATATAAAAATATCTATTTCTAAGCAAAAAATAAAATCTGAATAAAAATAAAAATTCTATCTTTTCGCATCTTTTGCAATTTTTCGAAATAAACATTTATTAAAAACTATTATTAAAAATTTAATATATTATTAATATATTATTATATATTATTTAATATACCATTAAAAATGTAATTAATCACAAATAACTATGTAAAGATAGTTTTAATGAGAGAGAGAGAGAGAGAGAGAGAGAGAGAGAGAGAGAGAGAGAGAGAGCATAAGAGTGAAAGGGAGAGGAAGGCTTTTCAACTAAAGTGCTATTTATCTATCATAATAAACAAAAGACCTACAGAAAGGTGTACTTTGATTTTCAATAGAATATGTTTAGTGAGAGTGAGTTTGAACAGAATATCTTTAGTGAGATGAGTAGGTCATTCTCTAGCTGTTATACAAACAGATGCATATAAACGTGGGTGGCAAAAGTAAAGATGATGGGGAAATTGAAATGGATGTGAAAAGATTTGAATTCGACAGATGAAAACGAGCACATTACGTAGTCACTCTCACTGCAGTGATTTCATACTTTTCACGAGTCTACTATAATTTTTTATTCATCTGATCATTTATATTCTGTTCTGCATATTACAAACATCATGAGCTCGTTAAATACATATTTTGTACATTAAATTAGTAAATTACGATAAGTTACGTCGAATAATAATTCCACGAAATATTCCCGGTTACTAATGATAAAATTTAAATTCATTTACAATAAAAAAGATATTCTAGTTATTCAACAAATGATAAATTATTCCGCAAAAGTAAAAAATTCTTCGATAATGAAAAATGAGATATATATATATATACGAAGTAGTTACACAAGTCTACAATATCGATTAGTTTTAAAAAATTAAAAAATATGTTTAAAAATAATTTTGCGTTTAAAAGCGCATATAACTATGGCAAAATTAGCATTAATAATAAAGTTATTATAGATACTAATTAGGTAACGTATTAATAACATTTGCTCGATAATAATGCAAGTTATTGCTTGTTTAGTCATAATTAATAATTCATGTTTCTTCATTGGAATTGCATAAGAATAACACCACGTAATTAGAATGTTGTTTTATAAACAGATGTCTTGTATACATAACTTTGTACAAAGATATAATTATTTAAATCACTTGATGTACTTATAAATATTTTTCTTTAATTAATAATGTGTGATTACTATAAGTATTAAAGAATTATATTAACAAGATAATAATGACTATTCAAGAATTTTAAACTACATAATTTATATAATTGCATGATATTTAGCAGTTGTAAACAGGTTATGTTATAATTAAGATCTTCCCTACGTACTCTAAATTATAATTTCTCAAGAATGAATGATACAAAGATTTCTCTTTGTGCCAATTATGTTGTTATCAAGACTTACAATACATAACTTTCATCCAGATTTCTATTCGTAATGTGAAAGAACCAATTGCTTGATTATCTTATTATTATTAAACTTTTTTAATGAAACACTTAAATTATCTTCTGCATGAAAAAGTTTCCATAAAACAATACTTACAATTTCATTATTCTGTTTAAGATAGATATAGTATGCCTATGTTATGTTTTCTTTATGTTAATGAATATATCAGAGGAAATTTCAATTTAATGTTTCTATATTATTGATTATATGTATAATATGAAGATTAATGTTAATTAATTGCATCGATGCAATTAATTAACATTATTAATTTCTTAATAAAATTTTATTTCTCTTTTTATTAGATCATATACAATATTTATTCTTATCGCTTTCAAAAATATATGCTTTAAAAATAGCAAATAAAATTCGTTCAGTAACCAATATAATCAATAATTTATAATATAACGATCACACTACATTAATATGCATATTAAAGCGAAATATTATAGCGTTTCTATCACATATTAGATGACCAATATTATGCGACTTCCTCTACCTGCCACAGATCATTATTATTAATGAGATTTCAAAAGCAACGATCATTGATCTGTGCCAATAATTTTACTTTCTCTATACAGATGTTTTTGATCGTGATATATTTTCCATATATTTGCTTAATAATAGAAATTTTACGAATCGATTAAAACAATTCTGCTTCATTAAATTAAAAATTTATTTAATTTTTTTCTATATTTAATATATTTGTCATTTTTTGAAATTGCTTTTAAATTCTTCAATTTTAAAATTTTCAAAAATATAAAATAGATAATATATTTATAACACTTCTGTATTACTTATAATAAAGTAATTTAGTAATCAATATTTCGTAAAGTAAATTGTGTAAAAGTAACATGAGATTTAATAACACAAATTTGAAGTACACAATTTGTAAAATTATCTTAATACATTATATTTTTATATATTATATATTATTATTTTCATATTTTACATAAATTTTACTCTCCATTTTTGTCTACATAATAATAAAAATCGATTTTATTTTACTGTGAAATGATTTAACATCTGTTTCACAAAAAAATTAAATTATCATAAATATTCAAATATAAAAAATTGAATGTCTGACATAAAATAAATCTTCATGAGAAATAATTTCATGTTTACTTTTTGAAGCAACTAATATTGACATTAACAATTCATATATAAGTAATCAAGAATAATAAATGAAGTATATCTACATAAAAACATTTATTTGAAAATAAAAAAATAAATTATAATATTTTTTTTTTATTATTAAATCTAAAATACTAGTTCATTTCCTGATTACATAAACACGATAAAGTATAATTTAAGGCGTTAAGCTTTTATTAAGCGTGAAGAAAGGTATCGTAAAGCATTTCGTCAACAGTTACAATTTAGCACTAAATTGCTGCATATGCAAGATGGTGTTTTAAATCTTTAACAGCAATTTATTCAATAATGGAAAGGATTCTGCTGGGCGTTAACCATACATAGCATTACTGCTCTCTATTCCAGATCGGGTCAATAAAGTTCAAGATTTAGACACTGTGATGGGAAAGTACACTTAACGTGAATGGATTCGCAATTGTGTTTGAACATTCAAAATAATTAAATATTTTTGTTTATTTTTGTTTATTTTTTGTTAAAATTAACAAATTTATTAAATAATAAATAGAAAAAATAATTTTTGAATTACTCAAATCAATCAAAGAAATTAGTCGTCTGGTTTAATTAAAAAACGTTTAAAATGTATGATTTATATATATATATACTTGATCAATTAAAATTAATAAAAAAAATCGTTATAAATATTACATAAAAAATATTATATAACTTTGTATGATAACTTATAATTTTTAGTAAAGCTTTTGTAATATTATTGTTAAAGAGATCAATATTAAAGATTAAGATATATATTAAAGTTTTTTCAAAATAAGTTAAAAAATCAATTTCTTTATTGTAACATATTATTCATACTAAATCTGTTTAAGTAAAAAAAAAATTGGCAAAGCAATCGTGTACCAGCAAACTTTATCCAATTACTTTGTGAATTATATGTATTGTGATCTAATAGTTAAATTAAAAGGTAAAGATAAATCCGGAGAAAAAAGATAAAATGGAGAAGCCTCGATTCTGTAAGATCACGAATGCCCGATCATAGCAGATGCGAATCGTAGTCGCTGGCATTCAAATGCCAGCTCTTTGTTCACCAGTTTCCACGCCGAGAATTATACTTCTACAGATGGTTACCGCCGTACATTTACAAAAGCAGTTCTTCGTATACATGTTTTGTATCTGCACGGATTGCAATAATTAGATGGCGCAGGATGCTCACGACAGTATCGAGTAAATGAAATCGGTTTGATAGTCGATAGTCATTATTCGTTAATCGTGATTTATCAGCAGACGTCGTGAGAAAAATCATGAACTAAAAAAGAACATGATAACTAAAAAAAAACATAGTAACACTGGAAGGATGCAGGGACATCTCTTTATATTATTTAACACGTCAAACGAATAAAGAAAAAAAAATCTAAAGGATGTCTTCATGTCTCGCATCGTTAATTATCAAACTGCAATTATTAAGTTATGTAAAGAATAATGTATACTGATGTCATGGAAATCTCTCATGACAAGAGTTAATAATATCGAATGACCGTGGCCTCTTTTGACTGATCTTACATTTGAAAAGCGAACATACTAGCGGAGATAACACATCGTCAATCAACAATAATCGCACTAAGGTGGATATTGTTACCAACGTGCTGTCTCGAGAATAGAAACGCGCAATCTTTATCATTATAATTCGTGGTACCGCCCATTAAAAGACAAGTCTTGGCATCATGGAATCTCGCAATAATTCTGACGTTCACACCGAAATTGCCGGAAGGTTATTACCTTCACTTAACATGAATCATGCCTGTAGAATTATATTCGTCACATATGTAAGAAATAGAGACTTTATTTTAATATTAATAAATATATACTGTAATATATATTGTAACATATATTATAATAGCAATGTTTGATTCGAAAGAAATTTTTATAAAACGCATTAAACGAATTAAGAATAATTCTGTTGCTCTTTCCGATAGCATTCAATATTTCTATTTAATTCAATTTCTTGTGATTTCCTGTTAATTAAGGCAGGATCTTGCATGAACAAAAATCTACGTAACTAGAAACTTTTACTTTCCACTAGAACGTTAAATCATATGATTTTAAAACTACGAAGTCCAATCGTATATTTCTCAGATATGTTCCTAAGAAATGTCGCTTGCACGATCATTCCATACTGGTTGCATCTGTCAGCTGTGCGGAAACATTTCGAGATGTCAATGCAATCTTCGAGAGACCCCTTCCTGCAGCCAAGAATGAGAAAGCCGTTTTGTGGTTGCGCCCATGTCACGGATGACGCGTGGCGTCATACAGGTAGTAATCGTTCTGTCTAACATATTCGCATAAATCTTACACGTGAATCTATAAATTCTATCAGATCTGCCGACCCAGACTCTCTATACACTCCTGGAAACTACCATATAATTATATTACCCTAGCAATTACTTCTAATTTAACGGTGAAGGCATTGCAGTGTTATTTTTAAATATATGGATCTGTAGCAGCATACTGTAACTCAGCAATAAACGAATAAATACAACTTCATCGATCATAATTACAAAAACTTTGATCTCACGAGTAATGTGAAAGTATAAGTAGATAATTATCTGAATTATCTATTCAGATCATTTATAAATCAGTTTAGATATCTATGTAGTATATGTTTTAGATAAAAATTACACAATCAATTAGATAAATTGATAATATAAAAAAGATGAAATTTATATTTTTCATAAGTTTTATCTTCCATGTATGTATATTAAAGGAATACACAGATTGATTAAAAAGTTTCATATTATATCTTGATTTTAGCTCGTGTAATATAAATGTGTACAGAAAATAATCATAATCCCAGCTATAAAATGGAAGATTTGATCGGATATCGGACACAGGCACGGGTGCCTAGATATCAGATAATATTTATGTCACTAACTGATTTCGCAACTTCCCATCCGTTATTACAAGTAAGAAAAATATGTTCAGCTATTCGTTGACAAGTCTGGAATTCAGAAATCGAGAAACGCATTGGCAGTCATCGACGAACTGAGTTCCGACTTGATAAAATAGTCAAGAATCTCAATAAAAATCCTTTGAAAAGTTTCTCCTAATTATAATTACTATTGATTAATTGCCGTGATTGCGTGAACGCGCCTGAGATGCAAAACATGCGATCTCTTTTTCATCTAAGTTATTCATTATTTTTATGTCCGCCTCCGCTCATGTATACGCCTCGGGCTGCCAGCTTTCTCCCTCCACTCTCACTTGCATCGCCCGCTCTCTGTCTCTTACACCTCCGCGTCAACACTTCAGTAAAACTTCAAACATGATTTTTTTCAACTTTCTCTGCCGATAAAAAAGTGGAATTTGATATTGGGCGATAGATTTCATTATACTCTAAATGAATTTATCGGTTTCAGAGGTTCCATCTCGAGGACAGAAATTCTTCTACCGTAGGCATCCTCCTTGTGGAATGGATGCGGAAAAGTAGCAAAAAAATTGCGGAAAAGATGCGGAATGAGTTCGGTATAGGTGTGGAAATCTCCGCATCTTTTCCGCACCCCTCCCAGTCTTTCCCACTTTTCCCAGTCCGCGCCCATTCCACATTTATTCCGCAACCATTCCGTACCTTTTCTGCATTTTGTAATTATTGAAAATGATTTTTCGAACTTATAAACGCAATCAAACTACTATAGTAATATCACAAATTAAATTAATAAACGATTTAATATTGTAATTTGATACTCGTTAATAATATTTTTCGCAATAAATTAATTTACAATTTTTCAGTATATTAACATCTTTTTAATAGGATGCCAGATTGAGCATCAAATTATTAAATTGCTTATCAATTTAATTTGTGATATTATTATAGTATAATAATTTGATTGCATTTGTAAGTTCGAAAAATCATTTTGGCGTGCAGTTCAAATAACTACATATTTAGTATATAAATTAAAAACAAAAAAATTATTTAAAAGCATTATAGATATCCAGCTAGTATAGACTTCTAGTTTACCAATTGTACGGTCTAAAATAAGATTTTTATTGTTCCCATACAGCATATAATTTGCAGCAATACCACTGCAATAATGCTACAATATTGTTACATGTGATATTGTTGCAACATTGTTGCTGCAACTTTTATGTTGTAGGGGTTCATATCATTAGATTTAAATAAATAACAAAGATATTACTACTTGGGTTTTAATTTAATAAAAAATAGAGTTTAACTTGATTAAGTTAAGAATGTAGCATCTAAATTTTAATTTTTTTATTTGATACAATAGTTTTTTCGAGGAGTAATAATTTTTGACAGAGAATTAAAGCTGCCATCCTAGGTAGTAAATTATAGTCATTTTGACATTGATAATTAGTCATTTTGAATTATTGATGTTATGTGATCTATCTATTTAAGATGTAATAATAACGTTATCTTTTTTATTATGATATCATTTATTTAAGTGTGATGTATTTACAACGTCACACTTATTAACGTCAGATAAATGATTAATCGACGACGTATTGGTAATGTTATTAATGATCAATTAATTAAGTCATTCATTTATGCCGTTAATAATGATGTATTTTCGATGTTGATTAAAGCCCATGGCACAAAAACGTAAGGTCATAAGATGTAAGCAATAAGGAAATCGTAACATTAAATTTGTTACTAGCCCTGGTCGCTACCGTGATTGATCAATTCGCTTATTGATTACGTTTTACGTTTTTGTAAATACCATGAGTTTAATATCACATTATGTGACTGTGACAAATCCACGTCACTTCTACAATCATAGGACGTCAAATTTGTTAAGAATGACCAATTAATTACGTCAAAAATAGATGATATCTTGCTACCTGGGATTACTTAAGTTAGAATAAGAAGACCTTCAATAAGAATATCCTTTAAAACTATTATTAATTCGGTTGGATACTTAGGTTTTATTCGAGAGAAGCACATAATATTATCAGTGTCCTTTTTTATCTTTTTTAAATAACGACGTATCTTAAAAGTTTCACATCGGGATTTTGCGTCGCAATATCTTCGTTCGTAGGGCACGTAGAAAAAAAATAAAAGCAATTTTATTCACACAATTCGAGCGGAAGCTATCGATTGAGTGTATATTGAACTTGATCGGTTCAGCCGTTACTGAGATTCAATAACCTCGATCTCTCGCAACTCGCGATCTCGCGTAAAGGAATCGATAGTGTCGCTGCGCTTGGCTTAGCACCGAAACATTACCATGTCTCCTGATGTTAAGATGTTTTTATTTTTATTGTTATAGCTGTAAAAATACAAAATATTATTAACTATCAAACACATTTTTTATCTAGCTATTAAATATTAAATTATTTAGATAAAAATTAAAATTTAATTAATTATAATTTAATTAAATAAAAAAATAAATATAAGTAAAGAATGATTATATTAAGTAAAAAATGAATAAATATATAAATGTACTTGCAAATGCATAGAAATGTGATACTACTTACTCTTTTTATTCATTGTAATTCAAAATACATCAAGTTCTATGGGAAAATTAATTAAAAAAAACCTATCGTTCTATACATGAAGAAGAAGTTATCAAAGAAGGCTAAATATCTTATGGAAATTCAAAATCCAAAGCATTAATGATTAGAGCATTAATCTTTCTTATGTCAAGTAATTGATATTTGATTATTGAATAATCAAATGATTAATTTTATAAGGCTTTTGTTTTTCATTTAAATCAATAATTCATCTGCCACGAATATTCCAAAGAACGAAGAAAATCCATGATAAATTGGTGACCTCGCGAGTATAATGTGCAACATACATAGTTATAATATTTCAAAGAGTAGCGGGGCTATGTATGCAATTGCAATCTCGTAAAATGCCATTCTATACCATTATTTACATGCGGCGATCATGCGGCACCCAAAGTAACAGAATTAATTGCACGAAATACATAATTCGAATAATCTAAATGATACATCGGAATTTGGATTAAAACATATAATTATACTGCCAACAGAATCTCATCTAGTCGCAAGTTGTAAAAAAAAAAATATTTGTTCGCTTAATATATAATAGATGTTTTCTTGAAACGGAAAAATAAGCGTAATGACCCGTTACGAACATTTATTTTGACGATTCGATTTCTTCCCCTTAACATCATAATTGCCCGAGTTCCGCAGTCGTATCGAAACGAGAACTCTAATAATCTCAAGAGCTATAATTTAACTGATCATATAATGACGAACCGTCATAAGCGCAATACAACGGATTGGTTTCCGCTTTTCTTCTACTCCATCAGTAAGCTACGGTAGATAAGTAAACGAAGATAAAAAGTTATAATACGAGAGATTCAATGAGAAATCAAGGGAGTGCCGGCTGAAAAGGTTTCCTTCTAAATGCCGATTCGATTCTGCGACTCATGTGCAACGCTATGAAGGAACTTCGTTCTTATCTGCACTATCCTCACGTATTCCTTCGCTGTCATCAATTCCTCTGATTTCAGTTTCTTACTCCTGCCATTGCAATTTATTACGCGGTCGGACAAGAAACCTGGGAAGCGCACCGAAAGATGCGTATGCGATCGCCATATATCCGTTGCACACGATTCACGTACGATCATTACTATCTCATTATAGATAAGCAAGCCCATATCTAGTTAATTAATTGAACGTCATCGACAATAACATATAATGTTGTTCTTTATAGCCATTATACTAACAATCTATCTGATCGATGGATCTATTTCAAGATCAGACCATGTAATTGATCTCTCGTTGTCCCAAAGAAACATCGTGCACTTCATACAAGATTAAACGTAATTGCAGGTCGTTAACGCTATGCTTTTGGATTCTCGAAGATGCACATCAAATGAGAAGCTTATTTCAAAATCTATTAGTCTTACTAATTATTTGTTCATTCAGCTGAAGCTTAATTATTTCCGTTAAAAAATAATTAAGATATTTGCGTAAAATAATTAATGATTACAGCGAAGTATAATTATGACATAAATGAGCATTTAAATTAGAAATTATTTTAGTTAATTATTAAAGGATTTACGAAGGAGTCATTCTTAAAGAGTATACATCAAGCGATTTGTATGTATTGCGCGTTAAGAGACCGAGAGGGAAATACATTCCCGCACGTGAGCGCAATTATGCAAACCTATCGGGAGAACGACGCAATAAACAAAGATCGTCTGTATCTTGGCGTATGTCGACGACCGGTGTTGAGCGCCATGGCTGCATTGTACTTCAACTCGACTCAGCACGCGGGAGAAAGACAAGTGGAAGAGGGAGCGTCCTGGCATTTGGGACGACGATTGTCGGGAATGCAAGGGCATGAGTTGACTGGTACCTGCCTCACCGCATCCTCATCATCGGCAGCGTTATAATATCGCCATTATGCCAATGAGACACTCGTGGAAAGGCACGAGCGTGGAGGCATCGACCGTTCCGTTTTCAAGGAGAAACTAGGAAGCGAGAAATCGAGCTGTCTTCTTTCGTCCGACGACGACAAACGATCGATGAAGTTGTATTGATCGATAGCGCTGCGCTGATTTACTAGCAATAAGTTTGTCAATTGGACACGCACACGAGAATAAAATGGAAAGCAGGAGAAAAGGAGTCGTGCCTTGCTGCACCACTGTGGAAGCTGGACTAATGAAGGAAGCAGTTATGTTTATTGCGAAGAAAATAGGGATCATCTGATTTGAGACATCGTGTATCACTGTCCGTGATTTACACCTTTCTCGTTGGAAATTTACGCAGTATAGTATACTATAGTAAGACGAATTTGTCTCATTAATCGTCACTTTCACTTTCTCCAATTCATTGATGCGTTCTAAAATTTCTCCATTTTCAGAACAATGTAATTTTTAAAATGTATAGAAAGCGATCGTCACAAAAAGTCACGGTTCGCTAATAATTTATTTTATCGATCTCATCTGTAATATTATCTATGTTCGAGCTCGTAAATTTAAATGGCATCTAAATCTGCTGTAAAATGTCACGACTTGGAATGAGATACACTCGGTATCTCAATCTCGCTAAGGATTGAAATACATCTTCGACAGTGTGTCGTGTTAAGTACTGTTTATCGTTTACGAGCTCGCAGTTAGTTTTTATGCTCATAGTCATCACCAGATGACGCGTGAGCAAAGACATTATACATTCACGTGCAGGAATAATAAGCGCGTAAGTGGCGGCAACGCAAGATGTAAACGTCATCGAGCTAATCTCTCGTCAAAGACAGAAGTTATTGCTTGGGCATAGCTTAGCGGCGTTTTATGACCACCCTCTAAGAATTACCGTGCAATTGCTAATTATGCCTCGCGTGGATCGCGACCTGCATCTTCTCGAACCTCCCTATGCTTTATATTACGTATGTTGATCGTTCGAATTTGACTATGTTTTACATCATGCTATAATTTATACGATCGTATCCAAGAATAAATCATGAAATGTATCTTGTTATCATTGGTATTTCTTAGATAGTTAATACTGTTTTTTTTATTGAAATAACTAGATTGATATATTTATTGATATTACAGCTTATCTATAAAATTCCATCAAATCGCAATTAAAAATTTAATTACATTGTTTTTCTTCAATAAAATACACTTGATTACATAATTTATTTAATTCTGTAATCTGAGTCTTTTTTTGCACAAGTGAAATTTCATTCTCAAATTTTTTTT
>Ga0157364_1002212_pt1 | contig 17805 bp, 11 predicted proteins | sample AttsexASBM2_FD_111476 | JGI IMG/M metagenome (GOLD analysis project Ga0157364, IMG submission 111476) | Fungus gardens microbial communities from leaf cutter ant in Ribeirão Preto, State of São Paulo, Brazil - Atta sexdens ASBM2 | ecosystem: Host-associated > Fungi > Mycelium > Unclassified ... | reverse complement strand
TTTAGAAAACTTTTTGTACTTTGTTCGTTAATAATAATAAGAAATGGTTTCTGCGTTTGTGACAAACGCTCAGGTATAATTTAATGTCTCGAGCGCAGTTCGTTGATTTATTAATCGTTAAGACTCTCTTCCGGCAATACTCCATCTGATGGCCATCCATAAACCCTTTTTCTACCACACGAGTTTCGATCTCCCACCTTAAGTACGTTCAGGCACATCGCTCAGAAAATGATTAATATAATCGCAAAGTGTCAAGTGGAACGTTCTTGCAGCGCGTGTCGCAGAAGAAGCACCGCCGAGGAAACTCTCCAGTCGATGGGGCGCGTTGAGGCAGCTTCTTTTTTTGATGACGAAACTCTTGACGAGCGCTGCTGCAAATGACTCGTCCGTTCGCTCGCCCGCTTCGAGAGAAATTCCGTTTGCGCCCTGCAAAACCCGAGTGTAGCACCCGAGAAACCCATAATCCCGAGTATATGACGTTACCACTACGCAAGGGTAGTAACGTGCCAGTAGAAGTTACAGCGAGTCCGTTCACCCCGTTCGAGGCCGAGGGCGAAGTGGAGCTTTTTGTCGGTGCGACGAACGTCACTGCAAACGAGCCCCTCCTAATTGCTAATTTCGGAAAATTTTCCCTCGCAATCCCTCCGAGCTTCCCCGCGAGCAAAAAAATCGGCACGTCCAGCGCATGACGATCGACTGCCTCTCACGAATTAGCTGCCTGTCCTTCAGAACGATGTCCTGATCTCGCGGAGGAGCACTTTGGAGCTCAATGCTCGTAATGCTCCTAACGATGACTCTCCATCCCGGAAAGGGCGACGACCTTTAACTTAATTGCAAACGAGACTTTTCTCGAATTTTTCTGGAAATTCGTTGCCGACGAGCGCAACGGGTTGTCTTGACGACTTCGCTCGACCTTTCCGATTTCCCAGCTTCGTCACTGCGTGCTTCGAACGTTAATTAAGACGGGCGTGTAGCAGGTAATTAATAGCGGGAACAATAGGTACCTTCGCTATTGATATGAAAATAATATTTGAGGAAAAACGTTGAGGAAAAAAACGAAAGAAAGGAATAATATTCTAATTTCAGAATCTTCAATTTATAAAAGGACAATTTTCGAGATACATAAAAAAACAAAAATCAGGATTAAACAAATAAAGTGACACCGAATGATTACCAGAATTATATTTGCCTTTAATAAACGAAAGAGCCCCCACCTAAGTAATCACTCCATTAAAATTCTTCTTGATTTTTCCGATCTAATATAAATATAGAAGGACAAAAAAAAAGGAACACAGATAATCATATAAATTGGTTAAATATATAGTTTGATTAAATAAGAAACAAATAAGAAAGATTCTTCCATTCTTTAAGTAAAAGAATCTGAAAAATAAGTCGCACATTGATAGTCTGTAATTCTCATTGCATACTAGCACATATGTAATAAAAGTTTAAATGTTTAAAATAATTACTAAAAAAATTTTTATACAATAATGTAATTCTTTAAATCAAAATTAGAACCAGGAAATTTTGTGATTGCACAAAGACCAACAATGAAAAGAGTAGACGGACTAATAAATTAAGAATAATAAAATAATTAACTATTTAATATAAATTAACCATTTAACGCTGTATTTCAATTCAATATCGAAATCTATTATGACTATGTTAAATTTATTTTTAACTTCTCTTAATTTTTAATTTACCTGTTTAATATTGTATAATTATAACATAATGAAGAAAACCGAATATCGGCCGAAACGTTTCTGAATTTTAATGTTAACAAAGATTTTGAATATATGATTTCGCTACAAATAACTTGCGTTTGGCTGTATGTTCCTTTTTCGTAATGTTTATATAGATTAAACCATTATTTACTTCTGTAGTTGAAAGAAAAGAAGTTTTCTGTTTCTAACATCGTTTTTCTTAGTGTCTTTATATTGCAACTGCCTGAAAATTGTTATTTCTCGATAATCATGTCATCACAATAATTTCTGTGATTAAGAAATATCTGAAAGAGTTGGAGTAACGTTGGTTCATATAAATATTATATTTCTTTCTACATAGAATAAATTGCGCGATTATATTATCACATAATTACTTTAGTAAGTTCAGTAGTACTTTAGTAAGCTTCGGTTTGTCAATTTTTAACGCGAAGCGAACATCTTAAAGCAAGAGCAAAAAATATTCTACGTTTTGTGATTTTATGAGTAATCTCTATATCTTCTTTGCAAAGTATTCCCTTCGTTTCTCGAAACATTTGCATTGCAAACGTCTTACGTCACGCGGTCCAATGTTCCTTCAGCTTTGCTCTTTTCTAGTATCCCGCCCACTTGTTCAATCTGACGGCAGTTACTTAAGAGACAACGTCTCGAAGGAGCTCAAGAGTCATCAGAGAGCAGCACCGGCGGTAGAAATTCGCGAGACAATTATATTTGATGGATGGCCCAGGTGAGTTATACGCCCGGTGCTGCTGCAGTCGGATACACCGAAGTGGAGGGAACGGTATGAACGAGGAATGGAGGTGACGGAGATGCCGTCGGAAGTTGAAGGCGGAGACTCCAATTTCGAGTGTTCCGTGAAACAAATGGCCTCACGCCGTTCTTTCTAATCTTCGTCTTTTTCTCTGTACGCGGCGCGTGCGGCAGCGGTAAGGCAGCAGTGCGTATATATCGTTAGTTTAACACGCTTCGATGAATTATTCATTTCATTCTCCTAAGTTTGCACGCGGATAATCGGGGGGACCTTGATAGTTCGTTGCAAATATTTGTTATTAAAAGATTACTCGACAATGAACTTAGTGATTAGTCGCATACGATTAGTGCCTGTCGTAATCTGTTATCGTGCATAGGTAATGTTACATTTTCGATGGTAACGTTAACAAAATACATAATGGAGTACAGGTGAAGTTGAGAAATGTGAAATTTTAGTGTAGCTATATACGTCATATATTAAGATGATTTTGTAGAATCTTTTTACGATGTATATAAATTCGATTGCTGGATTATAACGGCTAATTAATAAGTTCTTAAGAATTTAATTGTCTAATTCACACAGAATTATCATATAAATCAGGCCTGTTCCCAGATTTTTTTGAGGTCCGGAGCCAAAACGCAAAGCCATCGCAAAAAAATTCAATGTGAGTAAAACTTCATGGACTATAAAGTGTTGATAAGCGTCGCTTAGACTTGTATCAACATTTTATAGTCTCCGAAATCTTATCCATATTGATTTTTGTGCGTCGATGGCTTTGCATTTTTGGCTCAAAATGGACACGCCTAATATAGATATACTTAAGATTCAATGTTGTTTATTATTTTTTTATTTTACGATATATAGCTTATTATTCTGACTTGAAATTTTAGAAATATATGTATTTATTACAGAGTGAATTTGAGTGAATTTGAATGAATATTATATGAATTGCATAGAAATTTTACATACATAAGTACGAGAGGATATATTTGAATTGATTTTAACTGCTTCACACATACATATAAGGGAAGATAAGAATTTAAATTACTAGACTTCCGTAGTTGGTCCGTATTTAACATGTGATATTAATGAATATTACGTCTCTGTTTTCACGCTGCTTTCACATTGCAGCAGAAAGAATATCTGCAGGACTGCGCATCGCGTGAAATTATCGCATCCGTATGCAACCTAGGGATTTCATTTATCCCGCATTTCATCCACCCACTGTAAAACTCTCACTTTGCGCGCTACAAGTGGATGTCTATCGGGGTTAATTTGTTGAATGTGAATGTACTATAGAGAGTTATAACTATATAAATGAATTAAACTTTAATTGCATCGGAATTGCGTCGTTCCAATTCCGAGTTTGTTACAATAATAATGTATGTATATGTATATATGCACATAAGATAGACATAGTTATTTAAAAACAAATCTTTTCTAAACATAACAAATAATAAATAATTAATTTAGCAATTCATTCCTTCCTACAACGAAAAATAAAAGCATTTTTTTAATATACAAATTTATTATGTAGAAAAAGAAAAAAAGATAAATCAGAAGCATCAAGAGTGAATTTTGATTTTTTTGCACAAAAATACTTTAATTTCTATTAATATATTAATGGGACGTATTATCTGAGATGAATGAAAACATACGACTTGAATAAATATCTCTCAATTCGAGGATTCTTGCGCAATCCCAAAGTTGTCTGTGATCGCAAAAATATTGGATAAATAGTAGAAACATATTGATCACGAAATATGACGAATGAGATATTGATTTGATCGACTCGGCACGTCTACCTCTGAGAAACCGCCAACCTCAGAGGCATCAAACGACCCTCGATGCTTTTTTGCCCTTTTTTTATTCTTGGTGGTTCACCTTCCCATCCAGATATCCTTTGCCAGCATAATCCCATGAGGGGAATAATTTTTCCCTCGACTAGCGGGTTGTTGGTGACACATTTTGGATGTCTATTAATCTCCGGCCGATGCGACGTGTTGAGAACAGCCGACAAGGATCGCCGTTGTAACGTGAGACGCGCGGTTCTACGTGTTGCCTGACAATTATTATAAAAGATGATGCTTGTTACGCGTAGCTGCCGTTTTGCTCTGCCTTTTTTAGGCACTATTTTATGTCATTTTGTCTAATCAAAATGATAATTTTATGTAGTTCTAAGAAATAAAAAAAATACATACATACATATATATGCTATAAATTTTCTCGAAATTTTTTCTTTTAGATAGTATTGGCTTCATATTAGGTAGAAAATTTGTTGAAGAAAGAATCTATATAGAGCGTAAAAATATTTTGAACATTTGAACAAGGTATAAAAATGACAAAACGCGTAAGCTAAATATGATTTATAACAAACAGAGAAAATATATGCTGCATATATGCAAATACAGCAATTAATAGAATGAATGAATATAAATAGAAATATAGGACGAGTCTAAAAGCTCTGACAAAAATTTCGGAAGCATGTTTCATTCATCAGTAGGATGAAAAATGTTTATATAAATCTGTGTCTGGAAATACTGGCTTTTTGAGAGAGTTATAACCCTTCCATTATGTCCAAACAGAAATGCCAGTTGCATTTGTACTAAAGGATCAAAAGGGCAATGATATAGTGCGTTACTGCAATGACCTGTCTCACAAAATAATGCTTCACTATCTGCGGAATGCTTTTCTCCAATGTTAATACCCCATCGGTTCATTCTTCCGTTATGCGGACAAAATCGCGCCGATTAACAATACGATTCGGATTCAGTATTGAAAAATGAACAGAACGAGAAGCAACGAAATTCGATAATTTCACCGTTGCAGGAAGTAATCGACGCATCCGCCAGGCTTTCCGTAAAATTGCCGATAAAATCTTCGAATGAGAAAATAGCTCCTGCGTCGTACGGCGAGCCAGTCGAGTTGTTAGCAGACGAAGGAATTATTAGTCTCTCGTGAACTCTCGAATTTTGTCTGGTGCTTGCATCGATTAGTTTATTCTTTGAACTAGAAGGTATTTTGAATTCAGGGCATGATTCCTGAAGACTGCCGCGATGGAAACTTTGGGCTTTCTAGGGGAAAAGGGAACATGGAAAGCGCTTTTTTGTGATAAAAATCCTCCGAGATACGAGTAAGGCCTTCTTTTTCAGGAATCGTTGACGTAAGGGAGCGAATTAAGAGAGCACGCTACTTTACGCAACGCGTTGAATGGAAATATAAAAAGGAAATATAAATGAAAAAAGGAGGAAAAAAATTGTATTTCTTTTGCTCGAACATACTTTCACTTCGAGATATTATGAAAGACATTCCGTCGGAATGCATAATTAAATTCCGTCTTTTATATGACGTAGGCAAACTCCCCGCATCGGATACATTCGCATCGAGAATACTTCGCGGCGTGCTGAACCGCCTGCAATTGAATTAATCCTTTTTTGTTGTTTACCTCAGTTCCTTCGTGAAGGAGACTCCTTCAAAAAAAAGAGAAAGACACGTCCTGCGGCTGAGAATAACGTATTACACCGTCTTCGAGAGAACGCGAAGGGCCCTTCTTCTTGGCCGCAAAGAGGATTTGTTCGTCAATTAAAGATAGCGAGCTAATTTCTACAAAAACATAGCGATCCGTTTCCATGGTGTTAATCTTGACATACTTCTATCTTGTGGATCTAACAGATCGAGCAATTAAATCTCTGCGTTTTATTAAAAAAAAACGTCAAATTGTACAAGAAACGAATGTCGATAAAAAGAACTTGATAGGAGCTTCAGTAAAATTGATTTATATAGCACAAATTTGTTTTTAAAAAGACTTACTATTGTCATTTTTCTTGAAAGACATTTGGCGTCTTTATCAGCATCATTCGTATCTTCCCTGTGAATTATCCAATCGAAACGATAAATTCGCCCGATCCCTCGATTAATTGAATCTGGAAAATAACGCTGGGAATTCCGCGGAAGGGCTCTTAACGATTCTCATGGGGACGAAGGGGTAGATATTCGAAGGTTTCATTAATTGACCAAGATCCGCGCGCAGATTAAAGCAATCCGCACTAACGGCGAATCGCGGAAGAGTGAGAGTGAATTGCAAATCTTGCGAGCCCGACTGAAGCTTGCGCCGCGCCGTGGAATTAAAATTATCTTCAACTAATGAACACTCTCATTCTGCTTTTTCATTTGTTTAGAGCTCCATCAAGAGTAATGGATATAAAAGATGTAAACGAATAATGGAATAATAGTCAATTTCAAGGCTGAATATAAAGATTAAATATAGTACTTGAGATATAACGTTCATTTAGAGATTAAGACATTAATTTATGATAGCTTTATCTTTACCTAATGAACTAATTATAAAGACGAAAGTAGAACAAAGGTAAATATTTTTTTATCTCAGAATTAAATTGCGAAACTATTGTCTATCTAAAATTAAAGAATAAAATTGTGTGACATCAAGGCAAATAAGAGTTCACGAATAAGATTACGTAAACGTTATAAAACTAAAAAGTGTGTATAAATTAATGTATACACACTTTTTAATATTGAGAGTCTTATTTTGACTTACTTGTTTTTAAAATTAAAGGGTATTTTGTCATGATTGATACAATCCTGTCTATAGACTATATTTTATCTTCGTAAATTGTTAAATATCTTTTATCGTAGTTTTTGTGCTATAAGGTGTTAAAAAAAATACCATTTAGTATATGATAGATAGTACATCTTGTATAAAGTGCAACATTATACCATTTGTGTTGTATATTTTACAGAAAAGCGACAATTGCTAACAGACGCGATGTCGAGCGCGCAATTTGCTTGTCTGTACAGGATTGATACCACAGGCGATCCTCCATCGCTATCCGATCGTCAGCTCTAAGCAGCGCGTCGAATTCTGGAATTAACTCCTATTGGATCGTATCCTATAGCCGGTTAGCGGCACTCTGGAGACTTCGCTCAGAAATTCGCGCTGTAACTTTACACGCTTCGACATCACGAGTTTCATTTAAGGTTAATCATCCGAAGAGATTTAACTCTCTTCCGTTATACGAGCGACAAGCTGTCGTGTCGTATTAACCGTCACTAGGTGGGACGTTTATTTCCATGCAAGTACAAGTGCAACGTACGCGATACTTTATAATATTCCTTGTTGCTATATTATCTTGTATACGATACCATTTCGTGCTTATTTTTTTGCTTATTTTTTTGCTGTTTGGATAAGGGAAAATATGAATATTTATTTTTTTTTATTTGTAACCAGACAGTTTTGGCGAGTTTCACCGAATTTGTTTCAGTTTGTCGAATTGACATAGCCCAGTTTAATTTTTTGTTGTGTCCGTTGTATTTTTTTCTCTGGATTTGACATATTTTATATCCACGTTCGAACGAACATCTGCCAAAATTTATTGTAGTGGTCACTAATCGCCGATTACAAGCGTAGTCGGCGACCAGCTCAGACAGCGATTAAATACTAATCCCAAGCTATAAGACCGGTGATTAAAATTGTTTACTGTTATCGGTACATGACAGGACTACAACGGTTACTATGAGATGAAGTGGCTGTACAAATTTTGCATATGTATGTTTATACAAACGAGAACAGAAAGAGAAAAAGAGAGGGAGATGGAAGTTGCAGCAAGCTTTCAATAACATGATGCAGATCCATTTTCAAAATTAAATTTTATCTTCCGTATACGTGCACTCTCTCTTACTTCATTTTCTGGATTTTCTTTATATCGCATTCGCCCATTCATGTTTCTCGCTCGTCACAGAATTTCTTTTTTCATTTCTTCCAACTATTACTGCACAATATAATCGAATATTTTATTCTCAATTGTTAAAGAATGGGCGAGAACAATTTATGTGTACGCAATATAATAAATATATTAATTTGTATATATTAAATATACCGTATATTTTCAGATAATAAAATAATATATTTATATTCATCCGAAAAAAAATATGAGCCACGATGAGTATCGATGTAATATAAAAATGTAATATAAATAATATAAAAATGTAATAATATAAATTTATTCATCTGTTTATCCATCTGTTATACTATCTATTATATAATATCGTTGAAACTCTTTTAGTCAAAATAAATTAAACCTTTGTTTCGAAAGATTTGCGAATGCATTGTCACGAGTTTCTATACAGAATTTGCTTTCCTGTTTCGTAAAACCAAGAGATCAGAGAACCGAAATAAAGAGTAAACGAGTCTTATTACGAACTGCAGCGAGTTCGTTGCACGAAAATACTTCTGAGAAGATCGAAAAGAACGAGAGAAAGGTGAGTCGCAAGATAAGATAGGAAGAAATGGGAAAAAAATAACGAGATCGAGAGAAAACTACAAGAAGCGCATTGCATCTCGAAATCCCACAGGAAACGGACGTTAACTTCGTCGTTTAATTTCAGTCCTCCACTACGGGTCACAGATAATCCGACGTTCTTCAGACAAGAGTGTAATTTTCCAGACGCGGAATTTCCCGCGTGCTGCGTTGCGCACGACGCAAGAAGAGTCGGACGACAAATACCGGAGATAGCGTCTTACTGTTCATTGTTTGGCGAAAAAACTTAAAAGGTCATCCACATAAAAAAGTTTTAATAACTGTAAGCAAATCCACCCAAGTCACAAACAAAATTACGATTGTACGTTTCAGAATGTTCAATTGTGATTGGTCGATATATTTACGTCTTTACAATCTTACGACTAAAAGTTTTTTAGTGTGATGGCTTTAACAAGCGGTGGATTACAACGCGCATACTAAAATTACATTCAGTATGATTGCATATTCGAATTTTTTTATTGCATTGCAAATACATAATTATGTCACAAAAATTAATATAAGACTGACTTAATATAAGGTGACTCTACACGGTCAATAATATTGAATCAGTAATATTGACAGTATGCATCAATTATTTTAGTATTTTTACAACCTACAATATTATGGATAATATATTTCACTTTAATTTTATATACAATATCTACTATCAGTAATATCAGTATCAATAATACTATTTATTATATATTTGTTAATACTGACAATATTATTGTTCATGTAAGGTCACCTATAGACAGAAGAGAAAAAATATATGAACTGCCGAAAGAGAGTGAAACAAAGCAACGAAAAATTTCGTGGTCGTGGACCGTATGTTCGATGGATGTCGAGATCTGAAAGGGAAAGGGTCGGCGGTTGGACGGAGATGGACGAGAAGGTGGGAAAAAAGTGCAAAAATCCGGGTGCGGTGGATTCTTTCTCTCCAATGGATGGCATCTACGCGGAAATATTTTCTCGGGCATCCGAGCTCGAGATCGAGCGGCGAGCTCTTGAGGAACGTAGTAAGGTGAAGGCGAGGATAAAGAAGAAGAAGAAGAGATGGTAGCAAGGGTAGCAAGAGATAGCAGACGAGAGAGACTGAAGTCTGAGCCAATCAGTGTCTCTTCGGAGCTTTTCACCCTGCCGTCGCTAGACACACCGTGAGAGGAGAAAAGCGGAGGGAAAGGCGGTCGGACGAGGGTAGAAATAACATAATAAGGAATGATTTTATTTCCATCTATATATCGGCACACTCTCATGCGGCGGTCGTTTCTAATTTTATTTTCTCCGCACTCCTACAGCAGTTTCCCATCAGCGGCATCATCGTCGCGGGTTGACAATGAGGAGAAGACGTTCGCCCTCATCCATCTTTCATTGTTCCCGCTTTTTCTTTACAACCGAAAACCTGAAAATAGGAGCGAGGATAAAAGAACGGAGAGACTGGAGATATATCGTGCCGATAATTCCTCGTTCACAATAAACAAAGGTATCTTTCAGGGTTGATATCTGATACATTTATTTTGAAGTTTATTAATTACACGGTGACACTAGGTTATTATTACGAAAAAATTCCAACATTCTATCGGATTTAGATATTATTTGCGTTCCTATGTGCTTCATCTCATCTCTACTGTCAATCTCATTGGGACGAGAGATTTGTCCTGAATCTTCGAGTGGTTTAGAATAGGGTAGGCCTGGTAAATAATGGTTCGTGGTGGATGTCCCGAGTTGGAACAAAAAAAAGAAAAGAAAAAAAAGGAAAAACGGGAAAGGGGGAGGGGAGGAGAAGTCGGACGTCGGAAGAATAAATTCGAATGCGGTCTTACTGGCGCGGTGCGACGGCGACGTGACCGTAATCGAATGATATTCAAATTTAAATGCTCGGCGCAATAAAGTGTTTAAGAATTTAAAACTTTATTTGACTTTCAAAGTGGCTGTGCGCTGCCCTCTCCTTCCACGTCTCTCTGCGTCCGGGATCCTCCGAGGATGGGGACAAACCGGGGAGAAATCGTATGACCCCCGCTCCTTCGTCTCTCACTTCCGTCTTACGACCCGAGGAAGACGAAGAGTTTGCAGTTAATTTCGCATTTCGTCGCTTTCACCATCGGCCTGCCGCTGTCGTTTCCTTTTCGCTGTCGAGCTCGTGCGATCGCGCCGGACGTTAATAGGACTATCACACAGAGGGGAAAATAACCCTCTTCGCCGTCAGATTCTGTGTGAAAATCCTGTCGTTCGTTTTAACGAATGTTCGTTATGTCGATGCCTTTTCGCCTCTTAAGAATTTGATGCGCAGTGCGAATCGCTCTCTCGACCATTTTCATAAAGCGTAGAAATATTATTTTCAAAAACATTGGCTTGAAGACATTGGCGGATCCCGAAATTTGTTAAAGAAAATCGTAGACCGTTGCGAGCGAAATTTTTTTTTAAAGTCAAACATGAAAAAATAAAATAATAAAAATTTAATTTAAATCACTACATAGAAAAAAATTATTTAATATGTAAAACGTTTCATTTAAAATTAACACCAAAAAAGAATAATACAATGGAATCTACGCTTTTTATATCTAAGAGTTTTTAAATTAAAAAATATTTTTAAAATATAAAAATTGTGATTAAGCATTTCAGAAAAATTAAAAATATATAACATTTTGCTATAAATATTTTTAAAAAAAGAGACTTCAAGAAGGTTCCATGATTGCCATGATCTCCTCCATGGATCTGCCAATGGGAAAAAATTGAATACCGACTATTTTGCACCACTTATTCATGTATGCCCCGGCATTTTGCTTCAATAGAACTGAAAAAAAATATCGCTGAGTTTAATTAGTTTGAATGAAAACAAAATTTCTGGCTGCTCACTGGCTTAAGAATGATATATATATATATAGAATAGAATTTTTTAATTTCGAAGTGAAATGAATATATACCAAATAAACATCGGATTTTGAATTTATTCTCTTGATATATTGATGATCGTTTCTACTTTATTAGACAAACTGTATTTTTTTTTTTTTTCAAATCCGCCGTGATTCCTAATGAAGTACGTAATATACAATTAATTAAAATACGCTCGTGAATGTGAGCGCTGAACGTAATTTTTCTCCACAGCTTAATTAACGGCTTGCCATATCTGCAAATACACATCCGCTAGCGTGTCTACGTTTCCACTCTTGCCGTGCTGTAAGCTCCTGCATGCGTACATGTACATGCGCATATACGCTTGTGAGCGCACCGTAAATTTCGACTATGCTATCGAGTCCATTTCAATAAAATTTCAACGATAAATCATCGGCGCGCTTCGATCGACCAAGTAAATTGAACATACCTTTTTGCACAAAGAACTTTGCTGCGCTGTTCTTTTCTAACGGTAAATGGTCGCAGGCACTCACGCAATTATTTCGCGTGACGTGCGACAAGAAAAATTGCGCTCGATTTGTGTACTTTACAATTTATGCGCGAATTTAGTGACATGCGCACCGATAAATATTCGTCCGATAGGTAAAACGTTTTTCCATATTGATTTGGCGTCTAGCGATAGTCATGCACTCCCATGTTTGTTTGTCCAAAAACAATTGTAAAAGCTACAGAAATAAATCCTGCGCACTTTCAAAAATGAAATTTGTCAAAGCTGTTTTGTTTTCTATTTTCGGCTGTTGGGCGACGAACTTTCTGAAAATGTCCTGGTTGATTAATAAAAAAATTATTAGCGAATGGTTATTTGAATATACTTATATATATATAAAGCTCGCTCTCTTTCTCTGTCTTTTTCTCTTTTCTTCTCCGAATCTACTAATAATATCAAATATTAAATTGATATGACAGCTGTTAATAAATATATATATCAACTTCGAGTTAAAAAAAAAAAATTGTAATTAAAATTAAAAAGTATCATGGGACATTCCTCTACATTGTATGTGAAATCTGGTCCCTATTTCTTTGCCTTACATATTCCAAAAATTGACATTACTCCCGCAAGAATCTAACATTTCTCAGAAATGACATATTTTACGTACGATTGATTAAACACTAGAGTGATATACCGTTGAAATGTCGCGCGCGGCGATTGTTGCAAAATGTGCAAAACAATGTGTCGCGTAGTCGCAATGCGACATGGAATGCTTTCGCGCGCGAAGCACACTTGAATGCATTAATTCACTCGCTGCATCGAATGCACTCAGCGTGTCATTTTGTTGCAACTGTGCTCACTTGACTTGTGTTCATTTGATGCATTTGCATCAAGCGAGTTAACTATCAACGTGCATTTCAAAAGATGGTATGTGTATAGAAAATTAATTCTACTCGCGGATTAATTAATCTTTGGCAATTATTTCCCTTAATAGATATACATACACAATCAACGATATGTATCTTTCTTTCTATCAATTATTTATTTTAAATCTGCTTTCTGTAGCTGAACTAGTGTACACTTTTGGGATTTGAAGCGAGATATATATTTGATATTTGATGGAAGCGAGAGAGTTCTAATGCAGGAATGAAAAGAGGATCTATTATTATTCATGTATGCTTAAAAAGATATGATGTAACTTCAGACTGTTGTACTGTATTGAATGTATTATTCGATACATTAATTTTTCCGCTTTTAATATTAATACTTGAATTAGGCAGTTAAATAATAAAGAGGTATCGTTAGCATTAATTACGATGGATCGCCGCATCGAGCTTGTGTAATCAATTACTCTAATATCGCGTTAATGCACTTGAGTATACGAGAACGAAACGTGCAAAGCGAGGGGAAAGCGGTTCGCGGCCATTTTTTGGGAAATCCAATTTGGCGGGCTAGACAGTGCTGCAGGCAGCAGGATCGTACATATTTTATATGCAGTTCGTAAAGGGACTGCGCGACGAAACGTGGCGAGGAGGAGAGCAAGAGAAAAGGGTCGAGTGGAGAGAAAAAAATACCAAAGAGTGAAAGAGTACGAGAACATGAACGAGACATAGTAAAATGGATGTGGGATAGTTCATTCGCCTTTATTTCTCGTGGATTGTTCATAATTTCTCGTATTTCGAATCAGCTAATTCGTCTTTGTACTTGCGATCGATCCCAACCAACGCTATGGAAGGCAATCGCAAATATAATGAAGCTCTTAAATGATAATCGAAAATGAAGAAGAGGAAACGAGAGAGAAAAGAGAAATAAATTAACAGGCGGTAAAGAAGCAAATCGACCGAAGGGATATCTATATCCTGATAGAAGGTTCAGTCGATTCAAACACATTTACGTAATCCGATTCGGAAATATTCTTGTCAGGTCGGAAAACAATAAGGTCGAATAACAATTGTAAATAAAATGAAAGAATTCAGCTTTTTTCTTTACAAGAAAGCTCATCTTGGATCTTAAAGTTTATTAGTTATTGAAACATAAGTAAGAACTCGATGTTACTAACATAAATAATATTATGAATAAAATTGTTTTCTTGTAGATATTTTAATTTCAATAGGTTCTTTTTAACCGTACAAGAGCTTGATTAAAACTCATATCTACTGATTAAATTCGATTTGCACCCCCGAGATTTTCGAATACCTTAATCCATCGCTGTATTGAAGAAAGAAATACCGGAAATATATATACTGTATTTCGTCCGTGTTTGTCCGGATCTTCGTGCTTTTTCTTCTTAGCATCGTGTCAATCCCTAGGCTTTCATCGTAAAGCTTGCGGATTGTGCGGGACAAAGAGCAAGCAAAGCAAAGAACGAATGGGATATCGCGATAGGGATAGTAATCCATGCACTTCTGCAAATGTTGACTTGCGTTTGCGATTTTGAAAAAAAATGAGCTAGGTGTGTTTGCTTGAGATTGGTCTTAAATGTCGAACAGAGAAAAAAATGCTACGATAAGATATGATGTGTAACGCAAACTTTAATTTCGGATTTTGTGATATGATCGTAATTATGAATTTTTTATATTAAAACTTTTAATATGTTTTACATGAGAGATGACAAAGCGAGATCCCGATTGTGTGAATCACATCTCGGTCTGAGAATTAATCTGCGCAAAGAAGATAACGTCCCGTAAATCTGAGTAAATCTAGAGAGATGATACATCTCGACATTTTGAAACTGTTTTAATACGCAAATGTTGAAGCTGCAATTGCTAGTTTATTTTCAAGAAAAAGACTTTCAGTCCTTGGATTCGACTATATTTGATATGCGGGGGAGGTTCAAGAGCGACTGATTCTGGTATTAGGTAGGCGGGTGAGAGGATCAGAAAGCGGATTCAAATCGAAGAATAAACAGGAGAATCGAGATTCCGAGTTTACCTACTGTTTACGAAGCCCTTCTTTCCCGCGGAAGGAAGTGGTCCTCTTCAAGGGAACACGAATAATTTCGGCAAACATAAAGTCGTGGATTAAAATCGCGGCACAAAATCACTTCCGCTTGTGCATCGTCCCCCCCCCTCCCCTCTCTCTCTCCTGTTCACTATTTTTCCTGCAGAAGCCTTAACGAATTTATATCCGGAGTAACTCCGGGGCGCCCATTATTAAAATGAAAATTTATGCATCCGGCTTTCAACCCTCTGATCCAATTTCATAAACTGAAATTTCCAGTCGGAGACCAGCCGGGGGTAACAATGGCGTTATGGGTGACTGCACGCCCGCGCCGTTGCGGTATACGAGCAAATACGCGGAAATCATGGTGTGCAACCATTATAAAATTTTTTATGTAACTGAGGCAGACAATCCCAATATACATCCTAGGACATGAATAAATGAGTATCATTTCCGACATTTGCAAAATTTTTAAACGAATTCAAATATCGTCATTATTAAACCAATCCGTACGTGCTAATATTTTTTGCAATCGCGTTGCGTTTTCTTTAAATCAGTCAAAAACGATTTCGATATCGACGATAATATCAAGGGAAATAATACTATACGTTATTCCCATGCTGATATGCGCGTACACGTATACGTATTCTTCTTTACTTCTTTCATCCCCGATTTCAAGCAACCGCCGTTGTATAGCTATGGTCAGGAAACGAAATCCCGCCGCTTTTTCGGCACGAGAGGTCGAGTTCGCCCGAAGCATGGTTATCGTCTTCGTCGCTGTTGTTGTCGTCGTCGTTGAAAGTCTCATCGCATCCGGGTCGAAGGAATGGAGAGGATCAATGGAAAAAAAAGGAATGCGTCGAAAAGGCGAAGAAGTTTAAAGAGAACGATATACGTCTTCGCGACGGAAAGCACCTTGAACGCACAATAACTACCCCCTTCTTTCTCCCTCCCTCCCTTCCTCCTCCCCTCTCTCTCTCTCTCTCTCTTCCCGAAAGATATCTTTTAACGTTTCTTTAAGTAGAAACCTCTACATTTTATTTTCTTCAAGCTGCTTGCGAAGCTGGCGGTCGACAGCCGCGTTCCTTTTTGTCCCGATATGTTTTCTTCAAGCAAACTGTTCGTTGCAAGGTACTAAATCGTTAGTATAATGTTAATGCTTGGAAATTATATTTACTGCAAATGAAATTTGTGTAACTATTTTCAATGACATCATTTGTGTAAGTATTTTATATGCATTTCTTGATAGAAAAATTACTTGACTTTTGTTTACTCAACTTTTGTTGCCATCTAGATCTCTGAAAATTTTTACATTAAAAAAAATAAAGAACTTCTTTTATTCCATCGCGAGGACGTAATGCTGGGAATATATGATAGAGATGATTATATTTTTACGGAACATGAAATATAGAAAAGGAATTTTGATTATTTTAGGAATTTGTAAAATAATAATTGCGACACGTGTCACGCATAACGAAAATCAGATGGAAAATTGATGATGGACGTTGGCATGGCAAGATAGTATTTTTATTAGCAATATCTGTGTGGAATCGGTCGAAATTAAATTTATAATGACTCTTCGCGTAATACGCTTCTGATCGCAGCACATTTTCCCGTATACCGCCATGTGTGGATATTCAGCCATTATGCTCCTTTACTTGCTTTATTTTCGCCTCGATTCATTTTATTTTCCGACACGATATTAATTCTCTGTCATCTGAGTAGCGATTTAATTCACGGCGGAAATTGTTTTTCTATATTTCTTAGAAATAATAATAATAACGTGGCTAATAATCTCGAGTTTAAAAAAAGAATGATTAATATTAAATAATTTTATTAAATATTAACGGAATTCGAAATCAAATTTCAAAAAAGGACGTATATACGTAATAGATTTGACATTTTACAGAAAGATGTCAGATAAAGTCGCGAATATTTAATAGTAGTACTTTCTCTTTTTACAACACTTTATCACACTTACATGTATGATATTCTGTATGTGATGTATGATATATGTTCCTAAAGTTCTGTGCGTGCATGCGTATGTATGTATGGGATAATATCATTTTCATATCTCTTTTTTATTAATTCACCAATTCATTTACGGTGGTAAATATCTAAATTGATAACGTCTCTAATGGAGATTTTTGGAAGTTTTTCTTCGTTTATATCTCCAATGGAGCTTTATTAAAAAAGTTAAATACGCGCATTAACTAGAAAATGAGATGCTCTTGTTCGCATAACTTGAATTTTTCCATTTTCTAAACTATTTAACACACAATGTTAAATAGTTTGCCAATTTAGCCGCAGATTAAATTCCCCCATTAAGGTAGAAATAACCTGAAGGGATGATGATTTCTTTTCTTTTTCGGAACTTGTATGCATGTACTTTCCGTACATGTGTTTTACATGCCGCAAGATTCCCGCTACTTTCCGCTGATTTTGAAGTCATATCCGTCCCTTCGAAAACTTATATATTCCGTGACATCGTACGCATCTCAGCCTAGTAAAAAACCTAAGCAAGCCATCAAGACGAAACATTTCTCGTGTCCGTCGTTTTTATAGGACCATTAACACGCACACGCATAGATGTGTATATGCAAGGCTCGCGCATAAAGCGATATCTCACTCACTCATACACACACACACACACACACACGCACGCACGCACGCACGCACGCACGCACGCACGCACGCACGCACGCACGCACGCACGCCCGCACGCACGCACGCACGCAC
>Ga0157364_1002211_pt1 | contig 17808 bp, 7 predicted proteins | sample AttsexASBM2_FD_111476 | JGI IMG/M metagenome (GOLD analysis project Ga0157364, IMG submission 111476) | Fungus gardens microbial communities from leaf cutter ant in Ribeirão Preto, State of São Paulo, Brazil - Atta sexdens ASBM2 | ecosystem: Host-associated > Fungi > Mycelium > Unclassified ... | reverse complement strand
TGTGTGTGTGTGTGTGTGTGTGTGTGTGTGTGTGTGTGTGTGTGTGTGTGTGTGTGTGTGTGTGTGTGTGTGTGTGTGTGTGTGTGTGTGTGTGTGTGTGTGTGTGTGTGTTTGTACGGAAAGACGATATAGGAAGTATACAGTTCGTTTCGAATTATAATGGAAGAAGAGAAAAAGAGATTATTAAAAAAACGGGAATGAGATAAGGGACGGGTGATCGCGAAAGGAGTACTGGAATGTGAGGTGGCTGGCCAGTTATGGCATTTTGAATTTCTTGTCAAATTAATTTGAATTTCTCTGTCAAAATAATCGGGAATTATGTAGGCATCTGGTAGAAGAGGTTGTGTTGCACGTGGAAATCGATTAATTAAGAACTCAAACGAATCATCGGGATGAATGAGAAATTAGTTTCGCGCTGGAGGAGCGGGAAACTCTTCCAAGAACTCTATGCTCGAGGTCGAATCAGCCGGTGACAATAGGAAGAATGGAAGAATCGTGAGTTGAAGATAGAGTATCAGGGAAGATTTGCTCCGTCAGAGCATCCGAAAAATTCGCGGATGACGGAGATCGAAAAAGAGAAGGAGAAGAAGGAGATATCACCTCTAACACATCTTGGTTAGATAGAGCCGGTGAAAGCGGTGGTGGCGAAGATGGTGGCAAATGCGTCCTCAGCTGGATGCCTCCGATCCCAAGAAGTCTCAAAGTATTCTACGCTTGGTGCAGGAGTCTCCGCGCTTCACGGTAGGCTCAACTTCTAACCCTCAACTTCTAGCCAACCCTTGTGGAGGCGGTTTAAGCGTGGCTATGATTTTGGATTAAGCTTTGCGATGAATATACAAATATATAAATTATAGAGGGAACTTACTGCTACTCTGCAGGTTTTAGCTTTCGAAGATGACTATCGGAGGTTCGATCTCTGTGACTGTAAGATTCCAAGGGGAGAATTGCGATTTAGAGGCTTCGGTCGAGTCACTTGAATAATAAGATTGCGAATAAGATCGCTTGAGTGAATTGATCGCGATTCACCATTAAAATCGGTTAAGCGATCTGGTTGCGGACTGACAGAGTGTCTGCTGACTAAATAACTTTCACTGTATAGTCGCAAATCGGAAGAGTTTCGTGTCGGAGATGGAGTTTGACTTACTGTCTGTTCGCGAAAGATCTCCATTTTATATTCGCGAGTGAGTAGTGCCGCGTGTAGGCCTCGCGTATGTTGATCTAATCTAGGATTAGGATTAAGGTAACGGTTGTGAAATGGGATACTGAAATATGTATCTAAAACAATTGCTGTCATCGATCATTTGCCGGATGTTCAATAGTTTAGAGCCACATGTGTCATTTATTACAGACAACTGCTGTTTCAGTTTGTAATTCTTAATCTATTTACTTCTTCTGTTCTTCGGGATAAAGTCTATTTGACACTTGATTCAAATGTTTAATCCAATACTTCGTCCCGAGGATTATTAGTCTAAAAAGGCGAATGTTATTCGGCTCATCACTATTATAACTTTCTATGATAAAAAGATGGTCTACCGATATTATTTGTTAATAACTTTATGATGATGACGAAAATTCTAATCGAAGAAAAGAACTGTGGAGTCTGGACGTAACATGTGTATATCATATTATATATTATATTATATTATTGTTATCATTATTATTATTATATGTACGTATCGCGGAACTGTATGTACTATCGCAGAAATATTTTTTATTTGAGAACTGACATTTCGTGATAAATCCTTAATCAGCGTAAAATATTCCTCATTGTCGATCTCCATGTATAAGATGTTCACGTGCTTGCTCCTCTTTCGGTGAGCAAGTCATATTGGCATAATCTCCTTTTCAATATAGACGTTAATGGAAATGTCGTTCAAAGTTTCAAATTTCTTAATTTGACTCAACGTCATTGGAAATTCGATGCCCGATATTCAGAACCGATGTATAGTGCGGATTCTCGATGTGCATTTCCTTGAGCCGGATGTAGAGTGACAACAACAGACCACGCGAAGCATTGTCCTCAGTTTGATTACTGCTCTTTTTAGCATAATTTCTCGCGAGAGTTTGACATCCCGCGCGCAGAAAATTGTGCTTGTTTGCATTCATCATTAAATTCAGTATACGCAACAATGCCCATCCACTATCGTGTTCCTGAAATTTTTCCAGCGATGATAAGGTAGGCTCGACACGTACCACTCACGACACATACCACTCGCGCAAATCAGTGCATTGATATAGTTCAAAGTTCCGGGTGGCAATACTCTTATTCGCGCGTTTATCACCCGCCATGAACTCGTCATTGAAAACAGTATTTATTTTTACAGAGTCATATCGCATTACACTATGCATATGCTCGAGCATATGCAATTTCGCTCGCGTCTTCGAAGAATCAGCGAGGCTCGATATGTTTAGAGTTCATCACCGCGCCCATCAAAGTACGACTTTTGAATGCCGTTTCGATTTTGCGCTAACGGAGTCCGGCGCCTATATGTACAAATCTTCCGCACACAAATTCTTTTAAACTCTCGAGTCGCGCGATACATCAGTAATTGTCTATTACCGATTGACAATTATTATTTGATATGGTTCTGCTTCTCCAAAGATTCAACACTCGTCGCAACGTTGTTTCCACTCGTCTATAGTACAAAACAATGTAGCTTGCTCAATGAAATTACGCTCCATGTTGTTACTTGCATTGTCGAATTGACTAATGATGCGATACATCTAAATCTTTTTTATATCATTATGTATGCTATTTTTATTAATAATATCGGACATGCCCTTGAAAAAATTCTCGCACGCTAACAAAGCAATTGTATATTAGCAAATGTTGTACTATTTGGCAACATTACATCTCAATTATGTCATATTATATATATTATTTGGCAACGTCGCATTTATATCATATTACATTAATCATTGTCATTGCGAAACATGTTAAATGTCCATAAAAAAATTTCTTATATTACATTGACACGGTCATATTGAAACTTACAAATTTGTTGACACTGTAATTTGCAGTATCAGATTACATTAATGTCATCACCAGATATCTAAAAATCTTTTGTTATAAAATCTGACATTTGCGACGATTTTTGATGTCATTAACTGGAAATGGTCATATAAATATCCGCGAAAATTTTTTATGAAAAATCAGTCTGTGAAAAAAAAGCTAACTGTAATTGTTCATTACTCCCGCGTTTGATTTGCAACCAGGAACTTGGCTTTCACAATGTGTTAACACGCACTAATACTTGATCTTCAAATAGAGCATCAGTTACGTTTCAGTAAAAATATTTAGTAAAATGGAAAGATCTTAAATTCATACGTGTACTCTAGGCACGTGTATTGATTTTGTATTGTATCTTGGCTGAGACGCATGTATATTACTGACCTGCATGTCTATTATCCGCCGAATTTTAGATCTAAAGATTCTCCCTGTGATTCTTCTTCTAATGATGAATAAATTGGGGGAAGATAAGATTTAAAAGTGGTTTATATGATATTAATGCATCAAACGCTCGGAAAACATAGATTCACACATTCAATCGCAAGTATTACACTTATATTTGTTTGTGAAAAATTTTTCTCTATAGATGGCTTATTCGTTTGTTCTTCTCCATTGCAACGCGTCTTCACAATTTGAGAGGACATTCATATTCATTGGAACGGAGGAGATATTTAAAAATGGAGGATATTAAAAAATATGTTTATGTTATATTAAAAAATATGTTATAAAATATATGTAAAAATAAATATATATGGATTAACCAGGATTAACTCTGTGTTCAAATTATTTATTCTCTCTACCATTCCTTCTTTCCATTCTTCTTTCCATCTTATCTCTGCAGTTACGCGCGACATCGCGCACAACAAATCGCGCTTATTACATAGTGCGTTCGCAATTTCTTTTCGAATCATTAAAATAAAATAAAATAAAATATAATATAATATAATAAATAAATAAAATATTTCGCGTGCTAAAAGAATAAAATGAAGACGCATAAGAAGAAAAAATGGTAAGTATATATGGTAAGTATAGCGTGCGGTGAGAACCACGTCCAGAGGCGACGGTAGGGATTGGCGGTGAGAACCACGCCCGACAGCCACTGACATCTCGTGACGTCATCACAACGCGGACGTAATTTTCCGCATATTTCGCGCTACGGAATTTCCCGCGACGTAATTTCCCCGTACATCCCATATCCATTGACATTATCCTCATCCCCGCATCATCTTCCTCTGCTCCGTAATGTCATCCTCTGCAACATGCTGTCACATCCCTGTGACGTCGTCCCCCGCACCCAGTGACATCACCCCTCGTGAAGTCATTTTTCTTTCCCATCCCCGTGATGTCATCCTCCTTATCCTGTGACATCATCTGCCTCCATAATATTATTTTCCTCCGCCCCCCCCGTGACGTTACCTCCTTTAATGTTATCCCCCTCCCTAATGACATCCCTAATGACATCATCCCCTCATCGAGTGACCTTCCCTCTCCCTCCCCCCTCGCCTCTTATCCCCCCCCCTCGGAGCTCCCGAATTAGAACCGGCTTATATATCCTTATAATTATTGAAATTATACACTTTTAAAAGTTTTAAACCAATAACTATACGAAAAATACCGAATCAATTTATTTAATTGACAAATAAGAAAGTAAAAAAATTTCTGAATAAAAATTCTGATAACGGAATAAATTCTGAAAGTGGAATAATCAAACAGTCGGCATATCTTAAAAAAAAACTTATTACAAACAAATAATACAAGCATATTATTATTTATATTAATTTATTAAATGTTGCAATTTGTTTCAAAATTAAAAAAAGATTTTCAATCAAATATCGTGGACTCCTCGGTTTTTTTAGGTTGAACAAATCAACAACTCAATGAGTGAATATAAGAATATATTTACATTCTGAAAAACTAGAAAATTGTGAAAAATGCCATACACAACATTCAAGCTACAATTCAGTTAATGCTACGAATGCTTCGAAGCATTTTTTAATTGGTCAATTAATAAAATTCTTTCTTCTGATTGCTTAATCAAAAGTTTCGAAACATTTGTAGCGTCAAATGGACCATACCTTCAATCAAGTTTTATTTTGTTTTAAAAAAATAACATGTTAATATATAAATCTCAGAATTATTAAATGTTGTCACTGCCTACCTCGCTTTGTGTGTTTTTATAGTTTTAATTTCATTCTCAAACATGTAATCGAAAATTTCAAGAAATTTAAATAATACAGTATTGTTATATGCCACATTGTATACTTAAAGTATACAATATATATTTAAAGTATAAAAAAATCTTCATAATGTCATTTAATAATTAACATATATCGCTGGTGAACATTTTTCTCAGAATTTTTCATAAAATTTTTCAGAATTTCTATATAATTTCTATATAATTTCTATATAATTTCATCACTTTCTCACATTCAACTTTCTCACATTTTTTATACGAATTGAAATATTTCTTAGAAAATCTACATCTTTTCTCAGAATTTTTCATATATGTTAATTATAAAATACCGTAACATTTCTAAGATTTTTTGTAAGTATAATTTCTGATGAAATGTTTCTTGTTCTTGAATAGAAATAATGTATAAAAAATATGTCAAAAATATTTCGATATATGTTTGTAAAAACACGAAACTTTAAAGATGCATTTAGATTATCGAGATTTGTCTTCACAAGCTGGAAACATTTTTATATTCGTCGTGAATACTATCAATAGTACTGAAAAATAAACGGATTCTCCTGTGTGATATTATCTACTGCGCGAACTATAAACCGTTTTGTGTAATGCTGTACGCGTAAAAATAACGGCGTTACATAAATCAATCAGCTGTAACAGTATGACCTGCGTTCATAGTATCGTTGCCTCGCAACAGTATTATTATTCTCAATTCAGTGTAGTGTAGTTGGGTGGGTGGGTGGATGTGTGTGTGTATGTGTGTGTATGATATAAAAGTTTGTCAATTACTATTTTGATTATTTTGAATATTTGCAAACTATCATGTTTTATTATACATACAAAGATAACATTGACATCCTAACGTATCACCTTTTTTTTTACTTCCGACTGCTGTCAACCAAAGGTTGGCGAAAACAGAGGAAGTATGCGTTTCACTGAGGCAATACTGACCAATAATATCCATAACAATGTTTATTCTTATCAACTTTTGACTACAGATTTCTTATTGACCAAGCTTGGTTTATAGCACATAATTATCATTAATTCTTATTAAATAAAATATTTTCAACATAAGTTTTTGATTAATTAGAAATGAGTTCTCGTTGTATGCACGTTCTTTAATTGAATGTCGATTGAATCTAGGATCTAAATCGATGAACCAATAATGATATATACAGTAGGGAACCTCAGTGTGATTTTCTATCTATGTTGAGTCGAAAAACTAAACAGGGAAATCTTAAGAAGAAGAATTTCAGTATCTCTGTTTGTAATCTTTGTTTGCATGAAGCGAGATATTAATTGCATGAAGTGAACAAGCCTTACTTGGACAGAAATAAAGCGACGCTTTGTCACGAAGTGAGATATTAATAATTAATTGTTAATGTTAAGAATTAATTTTAATGTTAATCAGTTAGGTTAGGAAATCTGTCATTCAATGCAATATGATCTATGCACTATAGTTATAGATGTGTTCGCGCTTGCACTTTCTCTTTTCAAAGCCAAATATATATATCTATCTCATTTCATCAAGACTAAATATGTATCTATCTCATTTTATCAAGCTCAAATATATATTTACTTGAATTCAAGTGCAAAAATATTTGGGGATTTCATGTCATGCAAACAGATCTATATTTACATATTCTGTGGCTGGATGCGAATACATTGGCTGGTATTCATAGTCAATTCTTTCAAGACTGTCTTAAGTAACCTTTTGATGCAACCTTCTGATTGGTTCGTGACTTTTTAAGACTTAAGATAGTCTTGAATATAAGATCTAATTATGAATATCGGCCAATGCTGAATGTCATTGTTGGCGGATAGTTGAGTTTGTTTATAGAAGTTTAAATCTCTTATAGAGATTAAATCTCTACGAAATTAAAAAAATAAAAATTGTATAAAAATTACATTGCTTAAAGTTTATTGCAGCATTGTATTGTTCAATACAAATTTGGCAGTGTAAGAAAATATTGATAGTGTAAGAAAATATAATATAGTGTATATAAAGTCTATATCTATATAGAGTGTTAAAAAACAAAGTGATCACCAAAACTTCATGAAAAAGATTAGAAAACATTGATCACAATCAATTGAGCCTGGCTTCTAATTGGACGCAATCTATTCATGTGATCATTTTGCTATTCTCTTCCTGAAAGCAGATGCCTCAGGTTTACGACATCGCGACCAATGCCATCAATCGGCGGCGAACTAGCACAAGTGTGACAAGTAGTCACACTTAAGCATGAGTCTATGTGTTACACAGGCTGATAGCGTTGATCGCGATGTCATAGATCGTCTATAGATTTATAGAAGATTGCACACACTATGTTATCTCTTCCACTATGAGACTATCTACAGTGTCTGCCAAAACGTGTGACAATTCTCTCACTTCGCTCTTTATGCACCAAGCGATTGCGAGCAATGGGCGTGCACTATGGCGGCAGGTGAACTCCCTTATTCGGGGATCTTTAATAAAGTGAAAATTGCAAAATGGTATAAATTTTTTAATCAGTTAATTCCGTCCATGAGAGAGGTGAAATGGTTATTCTGGGATACTTCGACTGAATTATTTATAACACATCACAAGATATTTTGAGCTTTTAAAAGCTTGAAATAATTATTTCAAAAAAAAGACTGCTCCCGACTGCTGCCAAATCATAGTCTAAAAAAGAAAAAATTTTTAAAATATAAGTTTAACAAAATTTTTTTAATTAAATTAAAAATGTATATAAAATTAAATTAAAAAAAATTTTTTTAATTAAATTAATAACTAAAAAAAAATAAAAAATTATATTAAAAAATTAAAACTATTTTAAATGATAATAAGAAATAACTAAAAAATATATATATAAAGTTAAATTTTAAAAAATTAAAAAATAGAATTAAATAAATTAATAAACTAATAAATTAATTTAAATAAAAAACTAAAAATAAATTAATTAAAAGAAGAATAAAAAAATTAATACTAATAAATTAATAGAAAAACTTCAAAAGTATGAAATAATTAATATTCAGTATAATAATATTATTGAAATTGATACAATATTATTAAATACTAATCAAATGTATAATAAGAACAATATTTTAAAAGATTTAAATTAGTTGGGAGACGCTACGCCAAATGTAAAAAAATGCAATAATCAAATGTTTATTGTGAGAAAATAGGAAAATTATAAATTCTTTAAATAAGAAAATTTTAATATGGCATCTCTTCTTTTTCAAAATGCGCAATTAATGTAACAGCATAAATAAAAAATTTTGTGAAATTTTAAAAATTTTTAATAACTGCTTTTAATTTATAATTTAAATTTTTTATAATATTGTTCTTGGTATTATACGTTTGATTAGCATTTAATAATATTGTATCAATTTCAATAATATTAGATACTGAATATTAATTATTTCATACTTTTTGAAGTTTTCTATTAATTTATTTATTAGTATTAATTTTTTTATTCTTCTTTTAATTTATTTATATTTAGTTTTTTTATTTAAATTAATTTTTTTGTTTATTAATATAGTTAATTTAATTTTTTAATTTTTTTAAATTTAACTTTATATTTTTTATTTTTTTTAGTTATTTTTTATTTAAAATAGTTCATTTAAAATAGTTTTTAGTTTTTTTAATATAATTTTTTGGTTTATTAATTTATTTTATATATGTTTTTAATTCAATTTAAAAATTTTTTTAAAATTTAACTATATCTTTAAAATTTTTTCCTTTTTTGCTAGACTATGATTTGGCAGCAGTAGGAAGTCCTTTTTTTTAATAATTTATTCTTTTAATTTATTTATTTTTAGTTTTTTTAAAATAATTTATTTACTTATAATTTATTTATTTTTAGTTTTTTTTAAATTAATTTTTTAATTTATTAATTTAAATTTAATTGTACATATACTTTTAATTCAATTTTTTAATTTTTTTAAATTTAACTTTATATTTTTAATTTTTTTTAATTATTTTTTATTATTATTTAATTTTAATTAAATTTAATTTAAATAGTTTTAGTTTTTTACAATAATATAATTTTTTAAAATAAAATATACGTATATAAAGAATTTTTTCTAGATTTTATAGATTAGTTTAGCAACAAGACCAAATGTGTGTACAAATATATTCTATAAATTGACTATTACGATGACAGTCGCCATTAAAAATAAATAGGCTTAAAGCCTATTGCATATAAAATGCATAACAGTGTATAAGTATAACATAAGATTATTTGACCAATGAGCATTTTATGTAAATCAATATGATAACTTTATGCTGAATGCTTATTGGTCCAACAGTTTTATATTATGCTTATGCCACAATATAACTACACATACATTAGCGACAGTAGCTGTCGACTCCTTTGGTGTCGATAATCACTATCAGCCATATTGCATGCTTACGGACTGAACCAATTAAGAGATGTTGTAGTAGTTATATTATGACATTGTAATATTTTGCATATAATGCTATCCAATGTTATGATAGCTGCCATATTTTTGAAGTTACAGCCACACATGTGCGAACAAAACTATATCCCTCGTTTTTGATACTGTATTGCAGTTATACGGTGCTTACGCTCTACTATGCATTTCATGTGCAATAGGTTTTAATGTAGAAAGATAGTCACTTTTTAGTTTGTGAAAATTTTCGAAAGACAAAATCGATGGATGCATTCAGAAGCACGACCGATCACTGAGCGCTCTAATATCTGTTTGGTCTATATTTTTAGATTTAATGTGCCAATCAGATGCAAGAGCTCACTGATCTAGTTTATAGCGTGCATTTGATACGCATATCAGGTATTATATTTGTATCAAATTCGTATTAAGCATTTAGGCCCGTATTCAAAATGTACTTTTATTGATAAATCACATTTTTATTTATGAAATTCTATAGTATACATGACGTAACTATAGCATGTTAGCGCGCTACGTCCTTGTAAGCGTGTTCGAATACGGGCCTTAGTACATACGATGTAAACGCTTGGATTATTTTACGAGCGCATCAAGCAGAAATAGTAAGTTTAGTAGTTGTATTAAACTGATAGGTATATCAAATAATACAAATGATGATATAAAACATGTGAAATTTGGAGGAAATTGAGAACTGCATTCCGTTGTATGCATAATCCGTCATGCTATCCCATATTAAACGTGCAACAGAACGCAATAACCTCAAAATCAGTATTATTTTTCTCTTCTACATCGTGAAAATATTAGTATGCGTATTAAATTTGATACACTATTGCTTTAGTACACGATGTAAACGCACCCATACTATCGCATCAGTGCGCATCAAATACGCATCATTTAATACGCGTATATAATACAGTACAACTACATACAGTAACAAAAAACGAGGGATACAAGTTTTATTCTGCGCATGCGTTACTGTAAAACCGAAAGTTGGCGGCTGTCATAGCATTGAATAGCATTATATACGAAATACTATAACGTTATTACAACGTCTCTTAATTGGTTCAGTCCGCAAAACTTTCAACATGGCCGACAGTGATCACCGACATCAAAGGAACCGATAACTACTGTCGCTACTGTATATAATTATACTGTGGCATAAGCATAACATAAAATTGTTGGACCAATGAGCATTCAAATAAAGTTGCCACGTTGATTTACATACGATGCTCATTGGTCTAGCGGTCTTATATTATATTTATGCACTGTTGTATTTGGGGCTTTATCACACTCCACTGTACAATTAACGTATGTGAATTATTATGCATGGACTGTAAGCATTTACGTAGAAAGTGGTCACTTCTCAGTTGATTTGTTTTCTGTTCCTGCACTAGAATTCTCTTTCTCGTTTTCGACAAATATCAAACATCTATTTCACTTTAGTGTCTATTTCACGTCTATTTCACTTTAAGTTCTAAGAGTACATGTATGTACATACATAGTTCAGCCACAAAAAACTGACCTAGGTCGATATTCATAGTCGATTCTTAGATCATCTTAAGTATAGTTTAAGATGTCGAATCAATCAGAGGACCGCATTCGCGTCTTAAGATTACTTAAGATTGCTTACTTAAGACAGTCTTAAGACAGAAATAAGAATTGACTATGAATGCCGGTCCTAGTATGTGAACATTTCTGAGAGATAGAATTGATGACTATGGATGTTCATACCCAAGTGATCTGTTTTCTATTTCTTCACTAGACTGCACTAGAACTTTCTTTCTCAAAAACGAGAAAGAAAATTCTAGTGCAATCAGAAACAGAAACCTTGATTACTTGATTGGGTATATACAGTATAATCTCAAAAATGTTCACATACTAGGACTGGTATTCATAGTCAGTTCTTATTTCAAACATGCCTATCTCATTTTACTCCGCAAACGCAATAGAATAGTAAGCCTTAAGACTTAATGAATTGACCGATCGATTATTTTTTTCATATTCAACTGTGATTGATCAATTTCTTAAGGCTTAAGGCTTATTACTCTATTGGATTTGCGGGCTTAAAAGTATATACTAGTTCAATCGTGTATACTAGAATCAATAACTACGTTTACACGCACTGATAAAACCGTTTTTATGAAATTGGATAATCATAGCTCATTTCATTCTTCGGAAGAATGAAATCACTATGATTGGTCAATTTCATAAAAACGGTTTTACTAGTATAAGGGGCTGCGCAAAATAAAAGAAACGAAAAAGAAAATTTCATCAGAAACTATGTATTCTACAGTACGTGATTTTTCATGATTAAAATTCTTATTTTTTATTCCCTGTTCCCTGTTCCTTTTATTCTGTGTAACCTTTAACAGAAGTCAGTGAGCTCTAATATACTGGAGCGAGCAATCGAGGAGTGGAGTATCCCAATTCCTATACAAGGACACTCGCATAAAGATATACTGCTTTCTTTGGCAGGGATTTGCTGATTGTCTCATGCTGTTTTATTACTATACTGAAAACATAGACTATGTTTACACGCTGACTCCAGAACATTTTTCTAAAATCCTGATCCCCTTCCTCTAAGAGGTAACAAGCATACTAATCCCACTTCTGAGCTGTAAACAATTAACGATAACAGAGAAAAATATCAAGGCGCTCCTCGTCTCGATCCCAAGCTATTCTTTCTTTTGATTTGGTAGATTTTCGTTCTGCTATTGAGCCACATAGTCCTGATTATTGATATCTCTGTTATGTCTATATCTGGTAAATTTCTTACACCTCTTTCTGAAGAGATTTGGATTTACTAAAACGGTTTTAATAACATCGGTATTAAGGATATTTATACGATATCTAACACCGGTTTTAATTAAATACAATTTTACCAGTGTGTGTAAACGTAGTCATAAACGCATTCGGGAAGTACTATTAGCGCTGTTTGTATCATTTTGACTTTTTGACTCTTAGTGACACAAACTATAGTCTGGTCACGTGATTCGGTGAATTATGTTTTCAATTGTGATAATACAATGTGGGAAAGAGTCGAAAAGACATCTATCGGTATTGTCTTTCTTTTCTCCGTCGGGCCGCGATTTTCTATAATTTAGTATAGGGAAGGTGTGCTTCAGTATGTTACGATTCTAATAGATTGAAATTTCTTATTCTCTGTTCTTATTGCTTATTCCTTTCCATTGTATTTAAGTCAGAAATCATGTATTCTGATGTAATCAATTTCTGATAGGTTGAAATCTTAATATCTAATTACTATTTCTCTACTGTGCTCAGGTCCTGACAGTAACCATAAGACATACCGTAAGAATTAGCCAATCAGAATTAAGAATTCAAAAAGTTCACGACTCTGAAAATATATATAGAGTATTCGAAAAGACTGGGACCCCCTATGATCTCCAAAAGTACACACTTTCAATGAAAATGACTCGAATAAAAATTGCAATGATCAAAAAGATCTATTTACTGATATTATCAGTTTAATTGTAGGTGGCATCGTCAAAGTTAGATCAAAGTCACATCAATTTTTTAAATAGAACATCTCGTTTTTCATTGCATCTTCTAATAGCAAACCTAAAGAGCTTTCCAAAACATTATAATAAAATATTTTTTCATGAAATACTTTTTTAAGTTATAATGCTTGAAAGTTATAGTATCGTCGACATTAGCATTGCCCAAAATGCCCAAATGATAGTTAAAATCTCTTGAATGTTGTTTAGAATTATGACTTGGATAATATTTGTCAAAATCAAGGTTATTGGAAGTTGTTCTGCTTATTTTCATTTCTACATAAAAATTATTCACAAAACGTTGACATTCTAAAAATGGATTTGAACACGGAGACAACTCACGAAACGCACAGTTCTGATATCTTATTTTATTTGATAAACAACAAAGAAAAATGATGCATCATGCGTAACGCGTAACGCATCCTATATTATAACGAAAAATTGATTATTTTGATGACACATGTATACTTTGATGACATTACACGGTAATTTGATTATTTTAACGACAACACAAAAATAGTCCACATGAAATGGATATTAGCGTATAATAGAAATTCACAGAAAAGAGAATATAAACATGATATAGTTGAATTTTTATTTATTTACTTTACAGAAGCTTTCATATATTTTACATCTTTATATATTTACTAATTTGACGATAGTCGTCAAAAGGTATTCTACTTAACGTTTGCAAGCATCAGGTTATCCTTGTTATCATCAAATGTTAAGCAAAAAATGAAATGATGCACGCAAATGTTGCGAATACTGTAGAACACATCTAAAATATGTGTTGTCAAAGTATACACGTCATGGAAATCAAAGTCATCTTTGTTCATGTAGTACAGTAGTTCATGTAATATTGGGTTGTTCAAAAAGTCATTGCGTTTTTTTCATTTGATTTTCAGGTGTGTTTATTTAATATACGTAATGAACATTAATCAATGATATATTGGCCATTTTGTTCGAACCTGCCATCTTCCAGGCAACTTCATAATACTACGTTCATAAAACTTCCCATCTTTCTCTGCGAGAAACTTATCTAGGTGCTGTTTGAATGAAGTCTTCAGAAGCAAACGTTTTACCATTCAAGAAGTTTTGCAAGGAGCGAAAGAGATGGAAGTCTGATGGTGCAAGGTCTATACGGTGGGCTATACGGTGGTAACACATCCCAATCATTGCAACAATTTTTGCCGAGTGACCAAACTTGTATGTGATCTCGCATTGTCGTGGTGAAATACCACACTCTTACGATTGATTAGGTCGGGATGTTTCTGTGCGATGGCATCACTTAATTTCTGCAACTGCTCACAGTAGATATCGGAATTAATCCTTTTGTTCTTTGAAAGTAGCTCATAGAAGACTGGTCCCTTTCAATTCCACCACATTGACAGCATTACCTTCTTTTGGTGGATCTCCGCCTTTGCTTGCCTTTGTGGTGCTTCATCTCGCCTACTCCAACTTCTTTTTCGGTTGACATTGTTGTAAACAATTTTTCGTCGCCCGTGATCATATGCTTCAAGAACGGATCGTTTTCTTCGCGTTTGATGAGTTAATCGTAGATGCTCATGTGATTCGAAGATGAATTTCTTTCAACTCAGGCGATACCCAAACATCGAGCTTCTTTACGAAGCCTAGCGATTTCAAATAGTCATGAACACAGACACTTTTAGAGTGGTAGCAAGCTTTCGAACCATTAAATGCTTATTTGCTTGCACCAATGCTTTCATTTCATCATCAATCTTGGAAGGCCTACCGGAGCGATGAGCATCTTCGACTGAAAAATCACCATCGGAATCAGGCGAACCAGTTCTGGCATTGGCGTTTTTTGACGACATTTCTGCCGTAAACTCAACTCAACCTTTCCCTTGCTTCAGTTGCTTTCTTCCCTTTTTTTGAAATAATAAAACAGAATATGGCGAATATGCTCTTCAAAATTCTCCATGTTCGAACCACAATTGCAAGCACAAAACTCGACCGAATCGCAACTTTTTTTTTGGTTTTTAGGTTGAGTGTCGACAACAAAACGCGCGTAAACATTCATGTCAAGCTCGCATACAAATAAATGTGGACAACGCCATCTATTGGTAAAAACGCAATGACTTTTTGAACAATCCAATAGTTTGACGACAGTTATCGAGATATACATGTGTCGTTAAAGTTGTCATTTATTCAATTTGACGGTCGTCAAAGTATACTATCATGAAAATAATCATATTACCATTGTACAATTTGGCGACAGTCGTTAAAATCTACAGATGTCGTCAAAGCACACAGTCGTTAAAGTCATTTCATCGTTCGTCGTAATATAGTTTGACGACGGTCATTATAAATGTAATATACATGTTTGTTGATTATGAAATATACCATATATGTATTGTTAAAGTAGTCAATTCTTTATTTGATGACAGTCGTCCAAGTATACGATTGAACATTAAAAATTTCACGGCAATCGTTAAAATAATCAATGCTTACCCAAAAGTTGTCAAAATAATAGATACACAAAGATATATATATATATGTATATATGTGTGTGTGTGTGTGTGTGTGTGTGTGTGTGTGTGTGTGTGTGTGTGTGTGTGTGTGGTGTGTGTGTGTGTTTTGTGTTCACAAAATGGGAAAAATATAATAGCAGAAAATTGTCTGTCTTTGGGGGAGTGTCCCATTTGCGCACATTATCGATCGGATTTCAACACTATTTCACAATCGGACAAGGATCAGATTGGATATGGACTCGATCGGACATAAATGCGATCGGATACCGATTCGATTGGACACGAATCCGATTGCGCACCGATGCGATTGCGCACAGATCCGATTACACACAGACTGTTCCCACTTTTCATGGGTTAGAAATATTCCAAACGAACACTGTCTACACTGTAACTTCTAGGCGATTAAGCCCAAAGAAGGTAGGATATATTTTGTTCGAGGCGACATAGTCAACTCAAAGTTTATACAACCCATTTTATACAACCCACTACATGACAGATTTTTTAATCACAACAACAATTATAGAATACAACAATATAATTATAGAATACAACAATACAATACAATTATAGAACTTGCGCGATCCTTCCAGGAGGGGAAGGGGGAAGAGAGGATAAGAGTTGCTTTGCGTAAATATATAAACACTTAAAATAGTAAAGCTAGGCCGATACTAACTCACTATGTGTAATGCGTATACGTATACAATGTGCGTGTCTGCATGCACTAATTATGATATTCTTTTTTTTAGTACAAAAAGAATAAAGCACATTTTCTTATTGATTAATCAATACTACGAAGATATGAAGAAAAAGAAATGGCGGAGATATTAGGGATAAAATAATTTTAGAAGAAAAAAATATATTTTTTAACATACATTTATTTATCATGTAATGCAATATGTACAATATAATCTAGACTATTAGTTCTATAATAGAATGTTTATCATAAATTTTATATAAAGTGTTTGCAGTATCGCTTTTATTAGTAACACAATTTTGTCTTAAAAATGACATAAAATATGAATTTCTTACTAACATCTCATCCTGTTGAATTAGAACGTAATAGTTCATGGCATAAGATATTTTATTTTCTCGAAGAACTTATAATTAGCTGTCTGAACTCTATTGAAGCTCTCTGAATGACTGATGTGGTAACGTTGCTCGGAGTTCTTCTTTTAAACAATGTTCCCTTTCACATTTTTTTTTTTATACACATTACACTTTGAAGAACAGTTGCGACGTGATTGAAAGATACCAAATTGACACATATCATAAGAATGCACTCCAACGATATCGAATCTTTTTTATCTAAGGAATCGGCGTCAATGACAATAAAGTCTGTCTGCTCCTACTCTCTTTTCAAAAACGAATTTCAGAAAAAAAATCAAAACATATTTAAAAAGAAATCTTAAACTTTATTTTTTAAACTTGATGTATTTCTTTCTGCAATTGCGACCACCAATTGTATTTTAAAAATATTCTGAAACGCACAATTCTTAATATGTCTTCCACATCGTACAGTATTAGTAATATCCAGATTACGTAAAGAATCTATATATTCATAATCAGTATCCAGGATCTCAATAGTTAAGTTGCTATTGAGTATATCATCCAGTTGTTCGCGTTTTTTAAATCCTTTAACGTATACGAAAACCTTATCATTCTCTTCCACATCAATTACAGCCATTGTAAGCAAGCGTTTCACCATGCCACTATACGGAATCATTCTGTCTTCCTATTGCAATCCATAGTGACAAGCATGTCAGGAAATCCTTTTCAGATTTTGTCAAGAAATTCCATAGCATGGGACATGTGAATATGTTATGAGAGAATGGTTCCGTTTCTCAACACCATTCTTCCTTCACGACAAATTCTTGTACAAACAATCAAATTAGACATGCATTAAGAAAGTGTGTTTTTTTTATATCATTGTGTTTAATGATATATAAAAAAAAATTGTAATTGATTCCGGTGATATATATATATATATATATATATTTTATATATATATTAGATGTACAACTTTGCTGCCGCCGTTTTCCTATAGATGGCTTTAGCGGTAAGTGGTGATCAAAATAAATAGATTATAGACGTCATACAATAAACTTGGGCATCTGTCAACATAACCCCATAGAAACATTAGTCGATTTGTGTCTGCATCATAAAGTTATTCTCGATTGAAAATGTCAGTTTACG
>Ga0157364_1002210_pt1 | contig 17813 bp, 13 predicted proteins | sample AttsexASBM2_FD_111476 | JGI IMG/M metagenome (GOLD analysis project Ga0157364, IMG submission 111476) | Fungus gardens microbial communities from leaf cutter ant in Ribeirão Preto, State of São Paulo, Brazil - Atta sexdens ASBM2 | ecosystem: Host-associated > Fungi > Mycelium > Unclassified ... | reverse complement strand
GGATATTTTTAGATATTGCCATAACCATACAACATATTAATATTTATATTAGTCTGTTTTGTGTGTGTGTGTGTGTGTGTGTGTGTGTGTGTACAGAGTGTCCCAAAACTTGCAACTCAAAATATTATGGCATTTTTTCGAAAAATTGAATAAAAAAGTTATTTATAAATTTTTATTTTATTTTATTTTAAGTAACAATTTGTAAGATATAAGGGTTTAAATATGGCTAATTACGGACTGCGTTTAGATAGTCTGTAAGTATTAGTGAGTACGCTGAAATACGCGCTCATAAACTTACTAATACTATCGCACGCGCAACTCATGCACAGATCTAAATTATCTATGTAGTTTATAACTGGCTATATTTATAAATCTTTATCATCTAAAAAATTACTACTTAAAATAAAAATTTACAAATAACTTTTTTATTTAATTATTGAAGAAATCTCTTGCTGTAGTATTTTGACAATGCGAATTTAAACATATAATATTGCTATAATAGAATAATAATACGTTATAATAAAATAATAAATTCTAGCTCTATTTTATTGTTTCTGAAAAAATCTATGTAGAACAGGCTCTGCGGAACATGGTATCTGTGAAAGCTACGGTTCAAGAAAGAGAAAATCCTTTTCCGGCTTTCAGGCCAAAGTTTACAAAAGACTTGTATTGTCGTTCAACAATACAGCCACAAGAGGTCCGATAAAGTTGTATTCTCGTAAAATTGAGGAGAGACATTGAGGAATCTTCCGTTTGCCGACCTTCGTCGCATCTATAGTTGGATGCAAGTAAATCTTGCATCGGAACTCTAAAACGTTTCCGTTGTATATCCTTGGCATGCATCCTTTAACGGACATGTGATTTTTACGTTTCCGAGAGCTTGCATTTTGCATAAACTCTTACGATAACAAAATAGAGTTTGGATTTATTATTCAAATCGTTTTCTCAGCTGTAAGGGATCTTAGCAGTTATAGTCTTCGTGTACATACATCTTATTTGCGTTCGAGATGAAACGACTCGACTAAGCTCGCATGTAGGGTTTAAGTGTACTTCGCGGGGAACTCTAATAAGTGACAAGTGTTGTGTCTGCGGTAAGAAAATGAAATTCTGCGAATGGACCTGATGCGCGGGGGTATATTTAGAAAGGCGTTGTGCGCTTTATCCGCACTATCATCGTTTAACCGTGCTATTTGCGTGCATTTTCGTTCTGCAATGGACTTTACAGTCCGCCACCGTTGTGGTCTCGGTAGTCATAGGGATATCTCTGTCTTCTGCGCGAACGTGGGCGTTCGCTCGCAAGATTTTATGGATAACAACACATCGAATAGCCGATCGATATCGGCACATTGCGCGATAATTTGATGAATTAGTATTTCTCCCGAAATCGTCTCGAGGAAAAGAACATTTAAGTACTTGACTTGTAAAATCTTTGTGTATTATTTATTAATTGACAGAATTGTCACAAATTTTTTATCCTAAAATTCCATAATTTTTCCTTAATTTCCAGACAAAATTTCACGATTTTTTCTAACTTTCAATAATATTTTGAATTTTTTCATATTTTTGTTCTGATTTAGAAATCAAATATTTTATTAACATAGCAATGTAAATTGTTAATATTTCTGACACTGTTTGCATTTAATTGTCGAGTTGACAGAAATCCAAAACTGCGTAGATGTGATATACGCATTTTTAAAGCCAGGAACTTTAATTTTCCAGAAAATTCCCTGACTTTTTTCTGGTTTGACCTTTTCTCTGACATTCCTTAATTTTGTGGAAACCACTTTTATGGTAACCCTGATTTATTAATTTCAGTATATTTCTCGATATTTCTTAGTATATTGAAATATTATATCAATTTTATTTGATATGCTTTTGATTGATAATGCTTTATATCGAATAAAAATTAGATTAGATTAGAACTTTTACAATTCTCCATGATCGTTGTCGCTTTACCATTGCCTTCGACGCCGCGGTCGTCGTCGTCATCGTCGCCGACTCAGAGGCTAGCAATGCGGTTCTTCGATGTTACTGCACCCCGGCGATCGAAATCGAAAGAAATATCCTCTTCACCGTACGCTTCTTCGAGCAAAGCACCATCGCTTCGTACCTTATATACGCGCGTGTGCACGTATGTACACGCGGTGCGTCTATCCGCGTGTACACATCGGCGAGGACGAGGCGGCGCACCACGGGAGTCGCCGGGTTTCGCCAAAGCAACGACAATGATCGCAACGTGGATCGCAACCGGTTGCACGCCGTAAAAATGCGACGAGCGACGCGGAACATCGAAGAGAGAAGTCGGTTTAATGCATCGACCGGAGCGACCAGAAAACGGATGTGAGCGACGCGACGCGTCCTTTCGGCGTCGAGACCATAGGACCGGCCGTATCCCCTCGATGTTGTCTAGCATTGAGATAGTCCCACGAGAAACATATCCTATACAAGTAGCAAGAAGAAACTTCTCGAAATTTCTCGTTTCTACCTTTTGTCAAATTCTTTGTTGTAACGTTTTTGTATGATTATTCGTGTGTATTTGTGTGTGCGTGTCTGTCTATAATACTATTGTCCTTATTTAACAATATCTGCCCTGAAAAAAATTTTAGTCATTTTTAATTCAATGAATGATCATTAATCAATGTCGACTTAATGTAATTAATTCATAACAGCTGGATTCATTTATATAACTATATATTCATTCTTGCAATGAATTCTAATAATAGTTTTACAACTTAAATCATTATGAAAATTCAATGAACCAATTTTTATTATTTTTTCATAACTCAACACAATGAATATTTTATTGTATTTACGTACAGTTTTGATTCAGTGTATTTATATTACTATAAAAATTTTTTTGCTTTTGTATCAACTGTTGCTGTTGTTTCGTCATTTGCTTGTATTTTTTCTTTTGTTTCTCTTGTTTTTTAAATTTAAATTTTTTGTTTAAATCTAATTTGTAAATGTATGCAATAAAGTTATTGTATAAAATATAAAAATAATAATATAATATAAAAATATAAAATAATATGTAACAATAACTTTATTGCATGCACTCTCATAAACTGGATTTAAACAATGTTTAAAATTACAGAAAAAGAGAGATAAGAGAATAAATATTTTGTTAAAATAATTACGTTGGAATCTCACGATAAGCAATGCCGCAAAAAGTTTTGGCATTCTAACAATCAGTTTGAGCATTCTACATAATTATTTTTGTTCAAATAAAATTATTTTCAGATCTGTACCTACAAGATAAATTTTTAGATAGTTTAGCAAAATCTCTTTTCCATGTAACGTTCATAGGAAAATTTTTCTTCCTTTCTATCCAGAACACGCTTACGTAATAAAACATATTTATGACTTCGATGATTTTCATAAATTGCTTTTTCATAAATTCAATCGAAGATTGAATTGAGTTTGATGAATTAAATTTTTCGGTTTCTACAAGCGCGATAAGACGCACGGAAGCTTTTCTTTTTTAAGAAAGCTTAATCTCTCGGTCAGCGGAGATTAGTGATCATCACCTCCGTTACTCAGAATCAATTAGCGTGATGATTAGTGATCGAGCATGACGTGTTTGCGCGAATAATCCGTCCACATATGATCGCGTCTCATCGCGGCGAGGCAAGAGGCGACTGTAGAGGCGGCAGTTTGTAAAATCATACGTACGATAACACCGAGGTATTTACGAGCGAGTCGAGAGCACGAGCAGTCGGCAGGTGCTTGTGGCAAAAGGTGGTTGGTTGTCTCGAGACAGCCTTGAAGGGAGAGAAAGAGAGATCGGCGGCGATGTGCACGGGTCGTTGCTTTCGGCATGCGATGAGAAACAAAATTAGTCGCTCGCACCTTCCAGCGAATTCATCGTCAGGTAGACCCCGCTGCTCGCCGAATCGACCGATTCTCGTCTCGCTCTTTCGCGCGAAATGGGAAAACCTTCTCCCTCCTTCTCCAGATTACGCGATTACGTCAAACAACAAAGCGTCGCTCTTTATCGTGCACCGCTAGCTCGATACGTAGATAGAAAACAATGAGTCGCGGGTATATTCGTGAATCGCTGGCGGGCGCTCGTCGTTCCGTCTGTCCTCGAGAATGGAGGACACGGGGGCCGATCTGGTATGGGGCCTCCCGACTAAAAATCGAGCAATCTCGAGCCGAGAGTGCTCGGTCGGAGAGAGGACGAAGGGTCGTCGGCAGAGAACAATGGATCACGTTTGCGCCTCGGTTCAAGGTCCGCGCGAACGAGCGAACGAGCGAGCTCGTGTCCGCGTCTAGATCGGTTTAGAGAGACGGAATCCTCTTTTCACTCTTACTTAACGAAACCGCTAGTCGGGCAGGTGGTCGGGCCCGGTACGTGATTCGTGAATTAGGGGGAAGGGTGGAGGAGGAGGGGGAGCGGGGAGGGGGTGGGTGGGGGGGGGAAAGCGCCGATTATATTCGACCGACGGGCATTCGCACGGCCTTGTCCACGTCGGCGCGAATCGGACATGTCGTGCGGCGTAGTGCCGCTGGCTCATCACCCGATAAATTCCGATTACTCATAGTTACACATCCCGCGTATCGATTATCGTCCATCTTTGGAAGAGATGCGCAACGTAACAGAAAATATTAATAACATCTGTCACGAATATTTTACGGAAATATGGAACAGCACGAGCACGTGCACACAAAGTGAATGAAAATTTAGGTAGAGAACGAAAATTCCTTTCAGGAGAGGCCTCCCAAGCAGAACAATAAGTCACGATCCCTTGCAGAAATCTAATACTGACCAACTTATTGTTGAAAGACAGCAATTCATTACTTATTTGAAATACTAAAAAGCACTGAACAACAGTACTTTTAATATTTACAATAAGTAATTAAATCATTAATTAAATCATTAATTGTCTTTCAGTACTGACCAGTATTAATTTTCTATAAGGAATAACGTCAAGATATCTTTAAAATGAACTGATTAAAAAGTGACTTTAAGATTTTTTTATTTTCTCATTAACTTGTAGTTAAGCTTAATCTGATAATAATGTAAAAATTGTATTTTTTTAGTTTCAGTAAACTGATGGTTTTGTGAAGAGTATAACTTTTAAAGTTATCACTACAAGTCAGTTTAATGATTAATCATAGCTGGAAAAACAATTTTTACATCATCAAGATAAGTGAAGTTAAGTCTAAACAAGTTAACCAGCACATAAAGAATTGGGCTTTAGTACTCATTTTGTGGAGCCATTTTAACATCATTTTCATGTCATGATAATTTATGTTCCGCTTCGACTATATCATATATGAGACGTTGCCAAATTTAGGCGAAATGCTTGTGAAACGGATAATATCCAAAATCTGTTAAACAGCGACGAAATTGTGGCATTAATAGCCAACAGTGACTTTCGTACAGTCGGTGTTAATACGGGTGTCGTCGGCTAAAGTTCAAGGACGATAATCGGGAAAACTCAGCATGACAAGTCGCAAGATTCTCGTCCCTCGGTTATCTGTAAAAAAACTCAATTAAGTAAATCGCGGTAAACGTGCGGATTCTTTCCATTAGGCTCTTCCCCAGGGGATACATTTGACGTGACATTCAATTCGCAGGACGACGGTCCACCGGTAATATGAGATTTATTTACGCTTTAAACATGACGCAGGTCGCTATTTCATCAGACTTAGGTCCAGTTTCAACTGGTTAACTCTTAACCGAGGTTCAACTTATTCACTTTATTATCTCTTTTCAATTTTAGAATTGGAAAAAGATGAGAAATAAGTTGAACCTCGATTAAGAGTTAACTATGAGTTGTAAAACTGGACCTTATAAACGTCCTTTACCTCCCTTATTAAAATAGAGAGACAACTGCGCGGAAAAATGTCGGTGCACCTCGTGTGCACGGATCGTGCGCGCGAAGCCCGTTGACGGCCAGGGAGGAGAGAAGAGAAGAAAGAGCGTTATACGATCCACCTAGGTCGGTGCACTTTGACCCGTTCGACATTTGCGGGGAAAATCATATATCGTCACGGGCTACATTTACTTCACCAGATCTTACAATTAGCTCTCCGTAATTTCTATTCCACAATTGCATGCAGGAACGGAGACTTTTGACTTTTATGGATGTAGAATACTTCATCTGAATGGATATCTCTTTTGTTGTATATGCGAGATATATTTCTATACATATGCATCCTAGTGAAGTACTGCTTTTTGTCAAATCATTCAAAATTTTGTTTAATTTGTTAATTTGGTTTCGAAAATTAACATACTTTTTTAAATATTCTGAATTTTGGGTATAGAATTCAACACAGGAGCTCTGAATGTGGAAAGCTTCATAAGAAAAGTTTATAATTACATAAACGTAGTTGTAAGATTTTGACAAATTACGATTGAATATTCTCCTCAAATTCGGCTGTAAATAATCAATTCAAATACAACTACAATTCAACTTACAATTATTTTTGTAGAATGGACTATGAAGAGAACGAGATTTTCGCATAACGCATACGCACAAAGCATTAAAAAATCGACCAATTAAAATCGAAACGAAGGATTTTAATTGGTTTCATAAATGCAAGATTTTTCTATTTCCAAGAATAGTAAATTAATAAATAAGGAAGAGATAGTAAATTAAATCGAGATTAATTTTACATTTGTGGAATCGGTCTTTAATTTGTTTATGCATAATGCATAACTCATAATGCATAAAAAAATGAATTAATCGGAGTCCTTCGTTTTCTCCCTTTTCATGAAATAAAAGATTAATCGATTAATTTTCTTATATTATGCATTATGCGTTATGCAAAGATCTATGCTTCGGCCTCAACATTTTAAAATTCCGTATGATGTACTGCGACAAAATAAGAAAATTGAGAGAGAGAGAGAGAGAAAGAGAGAGAGAGAGAGAGAGAGAGAGAGAGAGAGAGAGAGAGAATCGATTCGCGATTGCATGTATATCTACAAATCGTTCGGAGGCGCGGCTCAGTGTTCGAGAAACATCCTCGAATCATAGATATCCTCGGCTCAGGGGATTCGCACCCTAGTGTCACGACAAGCCAAAGACACGGCTACGTTTTTCCAGTCAATCCTACGGGTCCAGGATTCGCCGCTCTGGGAAATCGGAGCGAGTAAAAACGCGCGGGCGTCCGACGTGGAGGGACGAACGGTGGCGTTTCCACGGGGAAACTTCGCCGAGACCGAGCGGATACACGAACGAACGAACGAACGAACGGAGGGGGTTGCGTGGTGTACACAATCGAGGACGAGAGTGCACGCATCCGTAGCGTTGAAGGAGCCGAGGAACGAACGCGAACGCGAACGCGACGTCGCGTCGGTTGTTCGCTCGCTCGCTCGTTCATTCTCGGTAAGTTGGCTCGCTCCCTCGTGTTGCGTTCAGCGTTACATTACATTGCGGCGCAGTGCCGCTTCGCCGCGCCGGTAGGTGCGCTAGCGCTTATGCGCCGAGTTCGATGGTGGGGAGGGGTGGGCGCGTACCACGTGACGCGGGCAGCCAATCAGACGCGCGTATAGCCGGCGTCCGGCACATGGCGGCGCGCCGGCTTCGACAGTCGCAGTCGCAGTTCGTCGCAGTCAGTCGCAGTGGTAACACGAACGAGAGGGTAGTTGCACGCGCCTGCCTTCGAAAGGAAAGATCGCGGTGAGAGAAGAGAGGCGAGAACCGAGAGAGCGAGAGCGAGCGAGGGAGCGAGAGGTGGTGAGGATCACGATTCACGAGCGGGAAAGAGAGAAAAGAAGGGAGAGAGCGGAAACGGACGAGATTCTAGAAGCGCGCGCGCCCCTTGCCTTCGTTTTCAGTGTTTCGGTCTCGCGCGACGGATCGACTTCTTGGACGGCTGAGTCAGTTCCAGTCGGTCGAAGTGACAAGGCAGCCGAGCAACGCACGACACGAATCGTCGTCACGTCGTCCCGGTCGTCGGTAGTCGAAGAAAGAGAGAGGGAGAGGATCGCGCGACGGAGAGGAGAAGGAAGTGGAGGTGGAGAAACGAACGAACGAAAGCATCGGTCGAAGACCAAGCGACTGTACGAGTAACGAGCGTAAGAGTGGAGTGACTACGGAAACCGCTCTTCGACACGAACAACCGCATAGCACAAACTACACGCGTTCGGCGGCGGGAAGGTACAGTGGGGGAAGTATCGGGAAGGCCATTTTCGTTGCCGGTGCGCGATACGTACGACGTAGACACGAACCGGCGTGTGCCTCCCGGCACGAAGAGGAACGTGCGACTGACTACTATCACACACCGCGCCGTCGTCGCAGCCCACGTTTTCACGTTTCCACGAGAGGGGACCGGAGAGCTGATTACAGCTTGCTTGCGAGCGAAAAAGGTAACGATCAAATCGAGCCGACAACGTTCGTTATCTTCCGCGCGGTGCGTCGAATTCCTCTTTGAGTTTTTTTACGCGTCGTAAATAGTCGCAGCGTAGCGTCGCGACGCTAAGGACCATCACGCTCGACCCTAACCGGTGGGAAGTTAATCCTCGTCGCGTTATCACCATCATCGTTGTCGTCGTCGTCGTCGTCGTCGTCGTCGTCGTCCTCGTTAAGGCGACGCGAATAATTCCGCTCGTTTGTTCGATAGAGAGAAGACGACGGAAGAGAGAGAAAGAGGGAGAGAGGAAAGACCGACGTGAATATACGGTGGACACTCGACAGCGCGGAGACCCTAGTGCAACGTTTTCAACCATCATCGGCGTTGTCGTTGTCAACGTTTTGTCCGGCGTCGCACGATATACGGGAATTTGTAATCGATCGAAATGCCGACGAGTTTGTTCAGCGAGATGGACCGCGGCACGAACGGCGGCGGTGCTGGCGTCTCCTTTGAAGATCAACGCGCCCTTCAGCTTGCCTTCGAGCTGTCGATGCTCGGTATCCCGGAGGGCTCATCCGGATGCCCCGGCACCGGCAACGGCAACGGCACCACCAACGATCCGGATCCGCTACAGACCGCACCAGCTGTCTTCGAGGAGGCGCGTTCTAAGAAGAGCCAGAACATGACCGAGTGCGTGCCGGTGCCCAGCAGCGAACACGTGGCGGAGATCGTCGGCCGACAGGGTAAGTGTGTGTTTAACACTCTGTGCGAAATTTTACGTCTCTCTTTGCGCCTTTTTTTTTATCCCCGGTATTCTATCGGCTGAGGATTCGTCCTTGTCAATTTTAATAGCGAGACGCACGGGTGTTTTATTCAAGATTTGAGACCGGTATTCATAATTGGTTCTCTTATCTTTAAGATCGTCTTAAGTAATATCTTAAGATGCCATTACACAACCGATCTGATCTTATAACATCTTTAGACTGTACTTAAGATAGCATCAAATACAAGAATCGTGATTATATCAATATCGATCATTCAGGTATATTAATAGGTATTAGTAAATATTCTATCGACTGAAAATGAAAAAAAAAATGTGTTATTTACTATTTTCTACTTTCTTCCTATTTAATTAATAATTATTTTTTCATTTTTCTAATATATTCTACTATTTATCTATATTTTTACATAAAATTATTTAATTAATTCATCTTTACCTTTTAATTTGATTTCATAATTTATAAATTTCTTCTGTAATGTTTAAATTATTAAATAAAAATATTTTAAGATTTACATACATTACTTAAGATGGTCTTAAAACAGAATCGATAATGAATATCGTGTTGGTATCAATATTAATATAGATTTATAATCTCTGATGTTTGTTATCGACACGTAATGTAAATTTAAAACCCATGGTGTTAAATCTGCATATTAGTGTTAATATTAACACTGTGAGATTCATAGACATTACATAATGTCAAACCGATATTTTTTAGAGTAAGGCATTAATTTCATTTGTTCCTTACGTCCATTTCTATATCAATATAGATTAACTCTAATCTTTCTTGAACTTACTTTTATTTTATCTTCTCTCTACTTTCAGAAATTAGAAAAAGATAAAGAGTAAATTTTAACGAGATTATACAATCGATCGAGATTATAGATCGATAATCTACATTGGTAAAAATAATAATAATGTAGATAATAAATATGATCGATATTTCTCGGCAGTTAAACGACACGTTTTTGCAACATGTAAATTAACTTTAATCTCAGTTCAATTTACTCTTCATTTTCTTATAATTCTTAAAATCCTGGAAAAAGATGAAGAGTTAGTTGAACCGAGAAATTAAAATTAAACTGCATTAGTAGAAACAGGTAACTGTGAGAAAGGCAACGAGGAATGACTCGAGTCTCTCCGGCAGTTTTTTTCAAAATCGCGTTGCAATGCCAATACTTGGCGTAATTTTTCTTTTTCTTTCTTTTCCTTTAAACCTCTTCTTTCGTATATTCCGGTTGGTGGAGTCGCGGGCGATTATAGCGCCACTGACAGTTCATTGGCACGACTGTAAACGCGACGCACGCTGCGGGAAACTTGATACCGGCTACGATAGAGCAATTAAACCAATTTACGTACGAATTTCATTTCGCGCGCTCGCGCGTGCGTGTGACGTGGACCGGGCGGGATCCGGGGATTCCCCCTTCCCTTTTCCCCGAACCTGTCGTAGGTCGCGGTCGTTATGGCTCCGTACTTTTTTGTTTCCTTTTTCTCCTTCCCATTTTCTCTACTATTCGTCGCCGTTCTCTCAACTACCGTAACAAAATAGTGTTTACAATTACAATTTCTATCACACGATACGACACCGTCGCGTTTGCTCGCGCGCACGCACGCTCGTAAATAAAGACGCGTTATATTCTTCTGCATTGCATGGCCGAGGACCGATGACTCTCTCTCTCTCTCTCTCTCTCGGTCTCAACCTTGAAGAGACTGGTCACCGTTCTGCGAAACGGCTAATTCGTCTCGCCGCTCTTCTTTCATCCATGCCGATAGTCCCTTCCCGCCTTTTTTTTTTATTTCGCCACGTCACTTTCCGAACAGAATACCAAAATGGTTGCATTTCGAACCACCGGAAATACATTGAATGGTCGATGTTAACTTTATACCTACTTTTCACCTTTTCGTGTTTAACAAGATTCCCGCAAAAAGTGAAGTCAAAAAAGTCTGTGGAAAATTGTTTTTTATTATTCGAGTAGAATTTTTTGTGTGAATTTTTTCTTTTCATCTATGAAAAAATTCACACAAATATACAAAATTTTTATTACTTAAAATTTGATATGCATATCCATACATGGATTACATGCAGAGAAATACATTCTGTATGTAAATAATAATTATTTTAAATATTTCAAAAGTTCATATCTGCAGAGCTATCGTAACATCGTAAGCATCTAATTTATTTATGTCAAATATTTTCTGAATTTCAGTCAGTTTACTTCCTTGTTCAATATTATTAAATTAAAACAAATTCGAAATTTTATACATTATATAAAATCGCTTCTTCGAGCAATTTTATAATATACTTTTATAATATATTCTTTTATAATATACTCTTCAAAAGAAAATAAATTTTTATTTCGAATAATAAAATTTTCTAAAATTTTTATAAAGTTTTTATTTTTTTTTAATTTCCTAAAATTTCTAATAAGTATATTTGAAAACCATTGTCAAGAAGATATTTTTTGTTCAAGATAATCGTTACTCAAAAGGAAGAAAATAAATTAAGTAGTCATTTTTCTTAGCATTAAAATATTATTTTTCTGTGTGCAGGGTTCAGACACAATGATAAGAATAAGGAATAAGAAACAAGAAATAACAGATTCCAATCTATCAGAAACTATGTATTCTGATGTATTTGATTTCCAATAGATTGAAATCTTCCTTATTTTCCTTTCATTGTATCTAAACCGTTAATTCTTAAGTGAATAAAAAAAAAATGATATATCATGATTAGGAAACGAAGTGTCAATAGCTTATTGCAGTTTATCCAAATCTCTCCGAAATGCCAAGCATTTCAGAATATAGATTATCGTTTAAAGCTATTTGTTTCGAAGCCTCATTAACCTTCGTAATATTTACGATACATAGCATGATCATTGTGTTTACACAATGTGATCGAAATAAGGAAGTATCACAGATCATTTACTATATAGAAAAGATACTTTTCGTAGAAATATGTTTGTTTTATCTTTTATCAAGCTGCGCAAGTGACAAGAAATCTTTCTCGTTATTGAACGTAATTCAGTTGATAGGTGAAGAGAGGGTGGGAGAACAAGGAAACACCCCCTATTGTCGAACGATGTTATGCGTCCAAGTTCGTGCGCGTCTCGCGGAATGTTTAGAAATTCAAACAACGGCGCGGCACGTGGCCTTGCCATTTAAATCTTAACGTCTGTCAGTGGATTGTATGCCGCTGAATAATCGGCGACGATCAATACCGTTCGGAGAACCAACGTACATCACCATCCCCGTGCATTCGTACACGCCGTGTATATATGTATGCAATATGCATATACATGTCTCACTAAGTTGTTTCGTGAATGGACGGATCCGCGACGCTCGCTTTTGCGAAACTTGGCGGGCGCGAGATATATAATGCATATATACGTATCAATCGATCGTAGTATTTGAAGAATAAATCGAATGAAACCGCGCCAGCAGTTTTCAGGGACGCCTCTTCCCGTTGGAGAGGAGTGCCAGGAAGGAAGCCGCATGGCTTCGCGGTCATCGTCACGACCGCAGTTGATATAATACTGACCGTGCGACATAACGTTAGACTTGAAACAACGTCGTGTCGCGGTTGTTTCGCGCTTGAAATTCCGCACCTCGCCTCCAGAGAGCCGCCGCCGTACGTGCTCGATTCTCCCTTCCGCTGCCCTTCCGGGTCCCTGGTGCGTATACTTTTTAATCGACCGTTTTATCGCGTGAGAACCGCCCCGCCATTCGAAGATGAACGTACAATCTTTCGTTTAGAAAATCCGGTCCAGATTTTTCATTATTATTGATTCGACTCAGCTAACTCAGCTTGACTCCCTCCCCCCCCTCCTCCCATTCTGCAACTCGTTATGACAGTAACGACATCGTTACACTGTTGCGCAATTTTTTTATCATACAAAATATCTATTCTATGACGATATATAATAGTTGTCGTTACTGTCATAACGAGTTACGGAATCATTTCATCCTTGTTTATCAAATGACAAACAAGGACAAATAATCACGAGCGTTGTGAGCGTGAATCGGAGTCCTGGAATTGTACTTTTGAAAAACATCGTATGTACATGAAAATGTCAGAAAAATCTAGTAACGTACACTGAACAATAGTCTGGTATTCGCCACTCAATTCCTTTGGAGTGGGATTTCTCTCTAAAGAAAATTGAGTCTTGAAGCTCAATTTTCGATCTTTAAGTGTGTGAGAATCATTCTAAAAAGTTTTAGAGAGTATCAAATGTTGAGTAAAATAATTCTAATCTAATATTTGGCTAGAAACAAATAAAAAATAATTTTACTTTACTCTAAATATTTAGCAAGTATTATCAAACAATAATATAACCAACCGTTTGGTAATACTAAATATTTAGAAAAGTAAAATTATTTTGTTTAAATTAATCAAACTTTTTCAACATTTGATGACTATTACTAGTCTCTTTATTCAATGATACTGCGATAGTATTTTTCTATACTTCCGTATGCAATATCTTCGAAAAATACGGCTCCTCTGGTCGTCTGGGATTCGCAATTTGCACGAAGCCGTAAATCGCGTCGAATCGTGTTTTCGCTCGCGATGCGCTCGCGCTGCACATCCGGCGCGACCATTGATCGGCTCTTGTGAATGAAACGGTGCTACGATTGCACACCAATTCGAATTAGAGTTCTATAATAAAAGAGTTAAACCAATGAAGTAACCGATTTTTAATTGGTCTAAATCCATATAAGTCAAGCAAACACGAATTTTAAATATTGCATTTAAAAATAAAAAGAATACAAATGTTATATATGGGCATACATTAATATTATAATCAAAGACAGTATTTTTCTTCTGACGCAATTGATACCAATAAATAGTTTGCCTCATATTTCGTATATCTTTGACAACGTCATACATGCGTATACACGACGTTAGGCATTTAATAGTAATATCCAACCTAAGTATGTGCGTTTCATTAGGCGCTCACAGCTCTTGTGAGCATCATTTAACATTTGCTAAACAAGGATGTAATGATTCCAAGAGTGTTGTGCATTATATGGAACGCAGCCATGGTAAAATTGAGTGTTATCAACGTTAATTTGTATGTGGCGGCTGAATGTGGCGGTAGACTGGCGTATCTATTATTATAGAAACACTAATTCGAGTTACTTTATGTTTTGCTCTTTTTTTCTACGTGTGAGTACTAAATAATAATTTTTCTAAGATATTTTTTGCTGAAAATTGAATGAATTCCTGTCGACGTACTGTGAGACAGAATTACATGCATATTCTGGCCTGGTTTCTCCAATACGAGATGCATTGCGTCTCGTAGATAAGCCACGATTCCTCGGCCAGGCGCGAAACCAGTTTGACATACCTGGCATGAATCATTGCCGCCCCGTAACGCGAGAGTTCTCGTGCTCGCGTGGCTGAGCGGCCTGTCGACTCTATTCCGGCGGTTTCTCTGCGAAACGCGATTGTGTCGAATCGACGATGACATCTAATGAGTTTGATACGCCGTTTCATCATGAGGATGTAGCTATTTGTTGATCATTTTCATTCGTCGTGCCTCTCTTCGCCTCTCTTCTCTTTCTCCTCGTTCTCGCATTATCTCTCTTGGTCTCTGTCCCTTGCGATTGGCCGTTGTTGTCAGTTCTCTTTCTCTATTCTCTTTCTCTTTCTCTGTCGATTATATATGTCTCTATCACTCGCTTGTAACTCTCCACTAGACCGGAAGTTGTAATGAGTGCCTCTGTCGCCAGACTCATAGCCTCGCGTCGCATCGTGGCCAACGATGACGTTACTTTGGAAATATCACGGCCGGTTATCCAGGTCGTTAGCTTGTGTACCGCGTGACTTCGAGAGGGAACTTGATTCACGAGGGGAACGAAAAAAAAAAAGGAAAAATATGTAATTGCAGCTTCCAGGAATTGTGAGAGCGCAAAGAGCGATCGTGATATCCTGACGTAGAATCATCTAATTGTTCCCTTTTGCTTTTATTCTAGTATTTCTGTATATCTTGTTTTTCAATTGTTATTTCCAATTTAGATAAACTTCAAAATTGAATGATTTATTACGTATAATATCCTTCTTTTAACCTATTATTAAAATTATATTTTTTGTTTTATGAGATTTGGAAAATTAATGTTTAAAGATAACATTTTTCAAGACCTTTTTGTGTATTGTGAAGTTCTTCTCTCTTCGTGCATTTTACGATATTTTTTGCATATTTTTTATGTATAAACCGCCTTAATAGACATTATTAAACATACTTACGTAGTCGTCGTTCTAAATTTCGGATTACAAAAAGAAACTGTTGATACAGTTGTAATGCTCTAAGCGATAAAAGTACCGAAACATGCGCGCGCGACGTATAGTGTATGCATAACGCTATGCGTAACGTTCCTCTCACAAAGCCGTGGAAATTCAAACATAAAACGAGGGAAAGAGAGATAGAAGGCGTGGCCTCCACGTATTGTTCACAAGCACGTGCCGCGTGTCGTGGTCTCGCGATCCTGCGCCACGCCGGTAAGGATTTTCTACAGAAACGGAAGATTTGTGTCACCGATGAAATCGTGTTAATGGGTTCCGCGTTGTCGTTAACGCGTGAAAAGCAGAGAGAGAGAGAGAGAGAGAGAGAGAGAGAGAGAGAGAGAGGAAGACGCGGAAGGAGAGAAACGGGCAATCCTTCGTACGGTTTTTACGACTCATTCGTGGAGATAGACCAGGAACGGTCAGGTAAGATATACCGGTTACGTACAGTAATCTCTCACACACCCGAGTTTGAAATTCTGACCTCACGTGCCGACTATGATTTACTCTCTCCTTTCGTAAAATATCGCAATCTTATCTGCGGGAATATGTATCTTAGTGAAAATGTTTGTCAAGTGACGTGGAATTTTCCCGTTATTAATTTTTATTTTTTTTTTTTATTTATTAATCTGTATAAAAGTATAAAATTTACGGCATGTTTCGAATTAATTTCATTTATGTTAGTCACATGTTTATTTTGTTTTTCTATACTAAAAAATGTAATGGTCATTTATTTCACGGCTGAAGAGGAATAAGTTAAGTCGAAATGTGAGTTTTGTACTTTTATATAAATTAATAAATAATATTATCTGTCACCTTAGATTTGTTCGTTTTTAATATTTTGATCTATATTTGCTGTTGTCCATTGCTTTTGCATATCTAGATACGAACTGTAACAAAAATAATCTTTTATGTATTGTACTATTTTATTTATTTTAGACAGAGATTCCTTTGTAACTTTTTTTTTATGCGACACGTTAGCATTGACTGAATGACTAATACAAGGTAAGAGTTAATATTTAAGACGGAAGTGTCGGATTTCCTCGAATTTTACCTGCTATTCAACCGGCAGATGTATAACTTTGGGTTGGGTTTTTCTTTGATCCTCTTTCGCATTCTCTGTTTTCACACTAATCGCCGAGTGAAAAGGGAAACTTTCTTATATTTTCTAGATAATCGCGCGACTAACGACCGAGAACGCAGCTAGGCTCGTTTGCATTAATGAAGAGTGCCGACAAGTGCTTGCGTTCCGATTTCTTCGGCCACTGTGTCAGTCACATCGGCATAGGGAGATTTAATCTGAATTAATGTCATCATTTAATAGAAGTTAATACTCGTTTTTTTTTTCTTTTTTTTTCTTTTAAGTGCAGCTTCTTTTTCGAGGAGGGGTGGGAGAGTTGCCCGTGCATGCGCATAGAAACGTGTACACCGTATGCACCTCGACACACCCCATGTGCATCGCGGTTATTTTCAAAAGCCCTCCGATCCGGCTGGCCGCAGAAATGATGGCAAAATGAAGCGTTTCCGGCCGTGAAAGCAGAAACTTCATTCGGGAGAAAGGGCTGGCTTACGCGAATATTATTACGCGCGTGTTTTCGGCCGCACGGACGCCGATATTTTGTTACGTGGCCTGACTGTCCGAAATCCGGTCTCTCTCTCTCTTTCTCATGATTTTATTTACGAGAACGCGTCAGTCCATTCGTCTGTCCGTCTGTCCTCTCGTCGCTTCGTTCTTTCCAGTTCAATTTGCGGGCGAAGATGTCGAAACTTCCCGCGCTTTCTCCACCGAACCTTATGTATTGGCCGACCTGCTTCTTCTCTTCAAACATGAAGTCTCTTGCTCACTTGAATTTGTCTCGCTCGATCGATACTTGAAACTTAATCTTGCGATTAGTTACCCAATCGATCGTAATTTATTTTAAAATATTTTTGAAATATTTTTCCTACTAAAATCAAAGTAAGGTGAGATAGCCGTCCAAAAATTAAAATTACAAGGTTCACTAAATTTCGTTAGAACCTAATCTTAGTTTAATTACTAATGAAGAGGAATAACGAGATAGTTCTCCGGTTATTACTCAGTCACTTTATTACAGTCTTTTATTACAGTCAGATATAATAGCGTGACAGAAAATTATGTTAGACTTTCGAGAGCAGTTTTCAAGATCATCGGATGCATACGCGGCCGATTTCGAGGCGCAACAGCGGCCTGAAATTTGTTTTTTCACCGCAGGCTCCGGCTCTTCTCTCGTATCTCGCACAAAAAGATGGACCGAACGCGCAATGCCGCGGCACATTTCGAGAATGGAAGTCCCTCGGAAGAAAAAACGAGAAATTGCTCGGCAGAGCGATGGCCAGGCCAGGGTGGCGTAGTGGTGGTGATGGTGGTGCCGGTACTGCTGGTGCCGCTGCGCCGGTGTCGGTGGTGATGATGGTGGTGGTGGTGGTGGT
>Ga0157364_1002209_pt1 | contig 17813 bp, 6 predicted proteins | sample AttsexASBM2_FD_111476 | JGI IMG/M metagenome (GOLD analysis project Ga0157364, IMG submission 111476) | Fungus gardens microbial communities from leaf cutter ant in Ribeirão Preto, State of São Paulo, Brazil - Atta sexdens ASBM2 | ecosystem: Host-associated > Fungi > Mycelium > Unclassified ... | reverse complement strand
CTCTCTCTCTCTCTCTCTCTCTCTTCTTTATCACTCACATTCGAGACAAGAGAAACAGAACGAACGCGCGTTTCCGCGCCATCGTTTCAAGTCGACGTAATGACGATCGTGGACGTTCCCGGCGCCGCAGTTATCACTATTATCATTATCATCGTCCCAATTCTATCGTTGCAGGAAGTATCCCCAGTTCTTCTTGCCGGTGCCCCGAATCATACTCGGCAAACTCCCGAGAGTCTCGCCCGCGCTGCGGACGTCTGTTTCTCGTCCACGAGACAGATCGACGATTTCCCGAATGGATCAGATCGGGGCGCCGGGAGGTGAGATTCGCGAGATCGAGGAAATACCGTCCTCGAAGTCGTTACGTCAACTGTACACGGTTTCATAGTTCGTCGCGTAGTTGATCGCGACGCGACCGAGGCCGCACATGGGAGTAAAACGCGTTGGAGAGGGGAAACAAGGTAAAAATAAAATAGAATGAAATAGAAGGGAGAACTAGAAAGGAGAATCTAACGAGAAGAGTAACGAGAACGTAAGGAAGCAGGGCTTCGGTCGCGCACACGGCCGAGGGAAAAAAAGAAAAAGAAATCAGTTCGCGACTCGATTGGCACACGCAGAAGCCAACCTAGAGAGATAATCCCGATGTCGCGAAATGATGCCACAAGTCAAAAAGGGACATAAGTAAAGGGCTGCATACAATCAAAGGAATAGGGAACAGAGAATAAAAATTTCAAATTCAGAAATTATACAAGATTTCTGATAGATTGACATTCTTATTTCTGTTTCCCTATTCTTTTGATCGCGCACAGCCTTTAAAAAGGACTTGAAATAATCGGGGAACAGTCGTTCGAATTTATATCGGTGAGACTTCGAGCTAGAGGAACATTAACGATAAGGAGAGGAAGGTAGAAGAAGGACAGAAGGGGAAAACGAAGGTTGGAAGAAATTAAGGGCGGTCGAAAGGCCGCTCTCTCACTCACTCGCTCTTATGCACTCGCGATTGCGCTCCGACGCATTTAGCATTCCGGTGATCCATCGTGACGAATCGCCCCGATTTATCGCAATTTATCTGTAACTATTAAAAAGAACCGTCGTGCGAACTCGCGACGAATCATCCCCAAGATCGCAACAATCCCCTTGCGAATATTGAATGCGAAAGCGTCGGCAGCGCAAGACAGTCGCGAGACAAAATACGCACACACACTTGTAATCAGGACGATTGCTTTTCAGCACTCTCTACAATTCGTCGTAGATGAAAATCAAATTAACAAACTAGAAACAATGATCTTACAGAAACGTAGATCGGGGGGAAGGGGGGGGAGGGCGGAGTAGTCGCATGTAACGCGACCACCTCCCTTCTTCGCGTGTAACATATTTATATATATATAATATGTAATATATATATGATAATATTCTCTGATCTATCTTTGTGTGTGTGCGTGTATGCGTGTGTATGCGCGCGCGCGCGCGCGCGCGCACGCGCGTGTGTGTGTGTGTGTGTGTGTGTGTGTGTGTGTGTTGTCTTTCACTCGGACGCACAGACGTGCCTTCTTGAGCGTGTGAACGTACGCGGGACGAATGAAGCGAGGAATCCGCAAGCCGCGCGGTAACGCAGAAGAAATAACATCTCGTGCTCATATAATAATGAGACGCGCGTCCGGTCCAAATTACATTCGGTCATCGGCGTAAATCGCCGATTTAATTGCAATCACATCGCACGTCGCGACGTCTCATACGTCCGCCGAGAATACGACGAGACAGGAACGTCTCACATCCGAGCAGGACAACAAAGCATCATACTGTACTCTGGAACTGTACGATCGCACGTAGTAAATTTACAGTGCCGCGAGACCCCGCGACGATCGGCGCGGAGCACGCTAATGATCGCTCTCTAAATTCTTTAGGGTGAAATCTCACTCCAGAAGTGTGAAAATTTTGCCATTCTTGAAAAAAAAGATGAAATCACTCGAAAAAAAAAAGAGTTAAAATTCTGCCACTCTTGAAAAAGATCTTTCATTCTTTTCGAGTGAGAGATTTTACTTCGAAGAATTTAGAGAACAGGATCGCCGATGTCTCGATCCCGCTGATTAGCTTGCCGATACGGTTATTTAATAGCTGCGGATAGACGTTAAATGTAATCGACAGATCCGCCGCGCGCGGATCAGTCAGCGAATTTCGTCCCTCAAAAAACGCTATTTCGCGAAGTCCCTCGCCGAAGAGCAGCGGAAGGGACCGCCGCTGTGATCGTTCATATTAATTATTTTTATTTTTATTTTTTTCGCACTATCGTCTCCTCACACTTTTCGCACACACGCTGTCTATCGGACACATTCTCTCCATCTCTCGTTCAATCCTTTTTGTCGTCGTATCTGTATTTCTTTTCATATGCATTCATATTGCTCGTCGCTCTTTTTTTTTTTCTATCTTTCATACTCGCGGCGCAGTCATGTATTATGTGTGCCTTATCTATTCTCTCTTACGCACGCACGCACAATTCGTAAATCCTCGCGATTAGACTCGCACGCGTAAGGCTAATATTACATTTATCTGTTTTTTTTTATTGTACGATAAATGTAATATCAGCCTAACTCGTAGACCTTTGTGATCGAGTTCGATCGTCCGCTCTTTCTTGGAAAACTTGCGCGTCCTTCTCATCGATTATAAAGAAGCGTAAACGTGCAAATCTATCTGGGATAATCGCCCAGTATTTCATATGCTCTGTCCGCGTAAGAATAAAAGACGCGAACACTGTGAGAACTCTAATACTTATTTTGCAAACACAAAAATACGAATTGGCGACTCCATTTACGGTTGAAGGCACAAAATCCTTGTCGCCCAAAACACGCGCGATTTTGCGCAGAGAAACTGATAAGCCGATCGCACAAGTATTCCACAAAGAAAGCCAGGCCCGATCCAATATCGACAATGATCTCGACCATAAATATTTTATCCCTGTGTAGCAGTTAAATATATAATATATATAATATATATGTGTAAAACATTATATGCTGCATAAGAAAAATTATTAGTTTCCTATCTGCATATCGCATATTTCGCGCAAAGATATACGCGGTACGTGTGATGTGTATACGTTCAATTTAAGGTCTCTCTCTTCTTCCTCTCGATCTCACTCGCTTTCTTTCTCTCTTTCTCCCTTTCCCTCCTTCTCATTTTCTCCTTTTTTGTTTCTTGCATCCTCTGTCACATATTCACTCAAACCGATTATTTCCTATTACATGCTCGCATTACACAACTCAATTATCTCAAAAATTTCCCCATAAAATCTTATAATTTTTTCCCCTCTCTTCTGCCACGTGTTTTATAACGATAAGACGCTGGCCTCTTATATCATTTAGTCTGTCGTGTCATCATACGCACCGTTGACTTGAAAAGAAAAAAAAATATTCGCTATCGGGAAATCCGGGAAAACCGGCCCCGCTAAATAATTTACGTTATTTCTCCTCAACGTCTTCTCGCGTCCTTCCCTCCTCCTTTCGTTTGGCCGTGACGCGATTTATTACTATTGTAAAAGATCGGCACATCGTACCTTATCCCGCACTATACTTTCCTCGATTATAAAATTTTTCATCGGTGCAAGATCAATAATACGATAAGTAACATGATGAATAAGAGCATTTTTCTTTTTTAATCTTCTGCTGGCCTAACAGACCCGCAATATCAAATGCGCGATATATCAGAACAATTGAGGCGCTGAAAACACATAAAAGAAATGCATTCTTAGTAAAAATAAAAGCTAAAGTTTTATATTGAGACTCTTCGTTATATAATATCATCCGCGTAGCACTAAACTAGAAACTTTTTTTTTCAAGCTGTCCCAATTTTTGTTCTCAGCGTCCCAATTAAGAGTTAATATCCTATTACCATACGGAATCTCGTAAAACGTGAATCAGTATATGTATATTCCTGAATTATGTATTCTTATTTGAAAACGATCTCGCGTTTAATTATCACGTAGAAAGCAAGCTTTTAAGCCGAATTGTTGAACATTTTTTTTTTCCTATAGAGCGTCAAAAGATCACGCTCGACTTACAGTATTAAACCTATCTTTATTATTTTCTTCAATTCTCTTTTAATTTTCCCAGAGTGAATGCACAAGGGGAATTATCGTGGATTACGAAAATTTGCATAATTATTGCCCGGCGCGGGCATAGAGACTCTGTGTGAAGCACGATATCACGTTATCCCATTTTCACCGTCCCAAAATTCTCTAATTCACGTGATAAGCCAAAACATATGAAGGCATTATTACTCGTACACGCGTAAAACACAAGGCTAAGGACGCAGTTGGAATCTGTTTAAACCTCAAACACGGATTCGCGCGCGAATATAACTAGTTCATTAAATCTTTCTCTCTTTTTCTTCCCCCTACACATCTTTTTGCTAATCAATCATTCATTCATTTTTTCTCAATCTCTCTCTCCCTTTCTCTCTTACTCTTTCTCACTCTCATTTTCTTTCTTGCGCTGTCTTCATCTTTTTTCTTCTACAATCTCATACATAATAATGCGACAACAAAGAAAGCATATATGCGTTGGTTCAGATATAAATATTTCAATTATCTTTTACTATTCGCCATTGCACTTATCTCAGTCCAAGACGTGATCGATGAACAATGCATAAGTTTTTCTTTCTTTTCTGATGAAATGGATATATCGGTTAGTACGATTTATTACATACAGTATTCTACATTCGTCTCATCGGCCACGTCAAGGATATGGATGCAAATCCCGCTCTGGGAGTGATATTTAAAATAAACTTACTAAATGCTGACAAAACGCTTTCTCGTCAGAGTTAAGACACAAACTTAAAATGAGCAGGGTTCACTCGTCGTGTTATTAATACTCGATTAACATTTAAATTCCAACTTTTCGCAACTAAGAGCAATATCTATGTGAATGCAAAAAGTTTGTGTGTGCGTGTGCGGTAAAGTGGAGACCCATAGCTATCTTCTTTTTCGTTTAATGTGGCTCTTGTTTTTGCGATCTTATAATATAGAACATCGTACTGACGGAGACACTTGAACCTCGTATTACTTAACTTAGACCATTCTGCTAATTCGAGTCCGATCGCACCGCAGCCGAAGAAAGATAGCCATAGGTGATTAGAGGGCTAATTTAGGTAAAGATTAGATATAGCAGCCCCTGCAAAAATTGATATTCACTAAATTTTTTTGGTAACACGAGTGCAAGGTATATCGATAAAATCGACTAATATGTGCTTCAAGAATCATATTACGTGAGATTATCGATAAATGCCAATTCTGAAAAGTCAATACGATTCACAAATAATACATGTTATCCCTCTTTCCCGTGACAACACACGAATATCAAATGGATATAAATAAATGTGTGTATGGTAAATCGCACGGTAAATTACCGTCGCAATAAGAGCAACCAATGTAACAAAATCATGGTGTCCAGCGAAATCTGACTAGTCAATTCAAGGATAATTCTAGAACATTCCAGATAAAAATCCTGGTTTTTCCAGAATTTATCCATTAATTCATTTTCATTATTTAATTAATTTTCGTCGATATACGCAATATTATATGCTTTGTATTCAAATTAAGATCTACTGTTCCAGAACCGCCAAATATTTTGTGTGTAAATAATATCAAACAACAAGAAAATAATTTAGAAAATAATTTAGGTTTTAATAAATGTTCGTTTGATATTAAATCAAATAAAAACAAATTTAGCCTATAAGAGATTGCAACTCGTTGACACCGATGAATCTATCTTTAATATCGTAATTCCATGTAAGTTAAAAAATTTATTTTTAATTTATTATTACGAAATATAAAAACAAATATAATTAATTTACAATTATCAAATTTATGAAATCCGAATTTTTACATAAATTATCATACAAGAGAAGATTAAAAGGATAAGTTTAGACATCTTATTAATGTGTATGTATAAGCACATTGTGCCAGTTATATTTTTGTGATTACGATTCAATCATTAACTAAATATAGTCAATTATTGTATATTAATGAGAACTTTAATTGAGAGTTGAAACGTTTGTCGTATTGTATTCTTTTGTAATAAATGATTTACTCACACGTCAACCTTGTAGCAACTCTTATAGGCTAAATTTGTTTCTATTTAATTTAATATTAAACAAACATTCCGTTAATACAAACAATTTTTTTACTATTCTATTTTAAACATTAAATCCAAATTTTTTATTGTTAACTTATTGCACCTTTAAGGACGGACTTATACTTAAACACGACTTTTCTTTTTATTATTTCTTTCTTTTTTCACGATTTGATTTTTTATAGAATAAAAAAATGATAAATTCCAGGCCAGCCTGAAATTTTAGGAATTTTCCAGGAAACATTAAATTTCAGTAATCCCAGGATCCAAGGATATTCAAGAACCGCTGAACACCATGTAAAATCCAAAATAAAATTATGTTGGCCTTACACTTTATGATATTGACATATGCGTGAATATTTTTTGCATTAGTTGCTCATTAGATCTATGGTATTACAAAACAAAAGTTAAAGAATGCAGGTCAATTAAGTATCGGGAATGCACTAGTACAATAAATTAAATATTATGCTAAGATCGACACAAAGACACTTTTGTTACATACTTTCGCTTCATGCAGAACGATACTTTCGTAGTAACGTCTCTTTTTTAGTGCGTCAAAATCTTAGCTATATGTGTGACAATGATAGACTCAACGAAACGATCTAATAAGTAAGAAATTTGAAGTGCATGCATTTTTTAGGCAATTTAGGAAGAAAGATCGTTGGGTTCATTTTTTTTTTTACTTAATTTTACTTACGATTAAAAAATCGTGGTTAAAATTGTCCTAATATTTGGGAAATTTTTTTTTATATCTTAAATAGGAGAAAGCAATAGTTTTTTCACTTTGTTGAACCATTATCTGCTACTTTCTCTTTTTATATAAAAACAAAATTGTTTCTTTGGATTGGTATTGATTAAACTATCCTATATAGTGCAAATAAAAATCATGACTTTAATAATAATTTATTTTAATAAACAAATGATTTTTGTATAAAAATAAACACAAATTCGCAAGTGATTTAACGTAATGATGAAATCAACTATTTCTTTCTATTGTTCAAAGTGTGAAAAAAAAATTTCCCAAATATTTATATACTTCCCAAAGATTTCCCAAAGAACATTTTAACTACAATTTTTTAATTTAGTAAGTATTATTTTTAATTCAGTAAGTATTGTATATAAATTAAGTAAGAAAAAAGATGAACCCAATCCAACGATCCCTGCGTTCTTTCCAAAAAAAATTTAAAATGCATGAACTTCTTTAAAGATTTTAATTATTTATGAATTCTTCGAAAGTATTTTTCTGTTACTAATTAATGGACGAGAAAAATTATACATACGTCGTTGCAAAACTATAACAGTTCTCGTCGATTTTAAAATCTCCTGTACGACGTTATACCAAGGAACGGAAAGGGAAATCGGGAGGTCTGAGGCTGCGAGGTTTGCTGCGTATGAATCGATGTATACGGCGATTGCTGGAGAAGAGGGGAGCTCTGTTGATTTTGCAATGACGACAGAGACTGTCCGGAGGAGTGAGAGTGTAAATTTTGTTGATGATGTGGATATGATAGCGTATGATGACAGGGAGAGGATTGCGAGTTCGCCGGCGGGACATTTAGATTATTTGCGACGCTGATGTTACCGGGGATGTTGAGACTGTTAGGATTGTTTGGAATTGTCAGGCTCTTCGGGATATTGAGCGCGTTCGGGAGATTCATATTTGTTTGCAAGCTAGGCGGTAGAGAGAGAGTAGCTGACGTAAGATAATGTACGTTGAAAGATGGACGGGGGGGCTAGTAAAGCCTCATACCTTCTTCGAATTTGACGATGAGAGGATCGACGGCGGGACTGCCAATAAAACTACCAGCCTCGCTGTTTCCTCTTCCTTGGTCCGATTCAGTAGTACTGCTGCCGTCATACTTTGGATCATCTTTATGAAATAAAAAAAGGATAAACACATACTTTCCATATGTACGATATTACTATACGTGATATTCATTTATTATCGTTTATATTATTTTATTTACTTATTATCATTTATATTATTTTATTATTTTATTTTACTATATTTTTCATTAATTCTAAATAGCATTTTTAATTCTAATTACACAGTGGACAAATTTTGCGGATAAAGCACTGTAAAAAAAGTTCTAGTTAGTAGGTGAGAGCAAATGAAATGTTGAAGGGTTTTGCTAAGATTAGTTCAATTTTTTTATTTATCTTCAAAGTTGAGCGCAAAATGAATGAAAAATTGACTTATTTTGTCTACATTATAGAATTTTTTAAGAAAACTATTAGCTTGATTACATCACCGAAGCGCATATTTAGAAATATAATTTCAAAAATCATTAGTTATTATATCTTCAATTTTATCATCTCTGTCACATATTTTATGAAATTGCCTGCAAATGACATTTAGCAATGTATCTAATTTTTGTTCTTTATAGTAAGCTTCCATTAATTGGCATAGGTACTTGATAAAAGCACTCGCCAAGTTTATCCCATTCTGATACATGTTCCTTATCAAAGTAATCAAGATGATGATAAAGAGATTTTTAGATTTATATAAACATCTATTCTCTCAAATGCTTTCAATATATTAGCTATAAAAACTCGATAATTTGCTGACCGATTCTAAAAAGTTTTTGACTACTGCTTTCATGGCATCACTGTAAAAAATTGGCATTACTTAAAATTCAAAATCTGAAGTTTTCTTTCACATTGTCTGAATTTTTACCCATAATTATATCAATTTCTAACTACATTTCTCTGAATTGCTAGTTGCAATGTAATTGTCTGAATATTTCTAATCTCAATGCTTGAATATTGTCTGAACATTTTGATACCAAAATAGATTAGAAATATTCAAGCAACTAGTTAAAAATTCAGACAATTTCTGAATATAACTCAGGCACTGAGATCAGAAATATTCAGACAACTACAGTTATAATTTCAAGGAATATGGCTAGAAATTGATACAACTATAAATTCAGACAATATTCTGTCTGAAAATTCAGATATTGTGTCTATAAGGAAACTTCAGCTTTTGTTTGAATTTTAAGCAATTTTTTTACAGTGATCCTAAGATAGTATTCGAGAGAATAGATATTTATATAAACTTGAAAACTACCATCTTTCTACTACCATCTTTCTACTACCATCTTATTTTGAAATAACATCAGAATCCAAACATGCTTTCATCAAATCATCATGCCGAGTGCTTTCATCAAATAGTCGTGTTAATGGCAACTCATTAAAGGAAAAAAAATTGGATTGCTAAACGATATTTGTTGGTGGTCTCATAAAAAAACTGTAACTAATTGTAGATGATGAAGCCAAAGATATAGTAACAACATATAGTAACAGATAATTTTTAAAACTCTTTATAATTATTATATTTCAAATGCGAGCTTCGAAGATATAGTCAAACTAATAGTTTTCTTAAAAAATTCGATAATGTGAAAAAATAAGTCATATACTTTTCATTCATTTATATTCAATGAATGATATTCATAAATCGAAAAATCAAACTAATTTTGATAACATTTTGATATTCCTTCTCTCCTCACCTAATACTAATAGAATTTTCTTATAATGCTTTATCCGCAACAATTCTTTTCGGAATTGTTCCATAGTGTTATTAGTATTAAGTAAAATTATAAATTAAGTTAAATAAAATCATAATGTTTTATATCATACAATTACATTCGATATTCTTTTGAATTTTAAAATAAAATACAAATAATTACAATTACAAAACGATTCATAAATTTTTATATTAAACGAAGTTTTTAAAATCAAGATTAAAATTGAATAAATAAATTTTAATACTAATTGTTATCAATCTAATTAATCGAGTTTTTAGCATAATAAAAGAAATATTTACCTTGACGATTCAGCCACTCTTGATTCGGAGATTTTGTTGCTACTTCCGTAGTCTTCACAGGATTGATGGGGTCACCAGAAATAGTACGAGGACTCGTATGCATAAATGGACAATGTGGTTTCCTACATCCTCCAGGTTGTGTTTCCCAATAACAAGGAATTGATTTACGATTTTTCTACAATAAAAAGAATTCAAGTTTAATTCTTCTTCTAAATATTAAAATTATTTTGTAATCTTAACTAAAAATGCGATCCATAATGCTGCAAATGCTCCATTCAACAATCAGATAAAAGAATTTTACGAATTGATCAATCAAAGATGCTTCAAAGTATTTATAATGTGAAGTGGATCGAGCCCTAAATAGCATTATGGCACATATTATTTTGTTTTAATTTTTACATAATCAGGAACTGTTTGTCTATTCATTTATTTACTCATAATATCTATTTATTTATTGAAACAAAACAATTTAAAAGCATGAAAAGGCAACTATATGTGTTTATAAAACTCCACAAGTTTATAATATAAAGTATACTCTTAATAATTATACAAGTATTTAAAAAATTAAGAATTATATGTATGTATAAATAATTTCTTCTTAGTCTACATAAAAAGAAAAATAAATGACAAAAAAGAAATTTATTTATTTCTTTTTTTCACAATGATATAATCAAAGTGTTACATACACAACAGTAAAATACTATTTTTGATGTATAATTTTAAAACATATAATCTAAATGAGAACATATAAGTCGACATGCAAATCGATAAGTACAGATGGTTTTGCAATATAGTAAAGTTGTTACATTATATAAATTAGTTGTAAGAACATATACATTTTGTAAGAATTATCATAAACCAGCTAAGAATTGTTTGTTCGGAAAATGTACGATAAGTACTGATAAGCACAATGTTCTTGCAATATAATAACTTTGTCACACGAACATCCACTTTTGCTGATTTATATCTATCCGTTAAATTTATCCCCAGAGGTTAAGAAATTTTTTTCTATGAATTTTTCTATGAATATTTCTATAAATATTTCTATAAATATATCCTGATAGTAAATATTTTAGGTTTTAGGAGTTACAAAGAACAATATTAAAGATATTAATTGCATTCAGAAAGCCATTTAATGAGCACTTAATGATCTCTTTTATGACTGGTTTGTACTTTTAGAACACATACTCTAATGAAGAACTAAAGGCGAGAACCAATCATATTAAATAATCGTTGAGTGTTCTCTGAGTGGTTATATTTTCTGAACGCAATTATTATATAAATATTCATATAAAAAAGAAAATAATGTTAAATAAATTCAAAATATAATAATTACGCAGACTATAAAGGCAAGTAATATAATAGATTATATTTGGCTGGGAACCAGTTTGCTGATATCTGAACTAACAATTCTAAACAATAATTCTTAGGCCCAATTTCACAACTCATAGTTAACTCTTAACTGAGGTTCAACTTATTCATTATCTTTTTCCAATTCTAGAATTGGAAAGAGAGAGATGAGAAACAACTTGAATCTTGGTTAAGACTTAACTATGAGTTATGAAACTGAACCTTAGTGAGAGTTCCGAGTATGAGCTGTTGACTAATAATTAATAGGATCCTGATCAATTTTATCTTGATTTAAAAGAAGTTATATTATCAATATTTTAGTCCAATTTGAGCAATTTTCTATATATAGTATTAGGCGTATACATGTGCTATTATATATCTCTTGTGATATTATATATCTCACACAAACTTCATATAATTACTAAATATTCTTAGTTAGTTTAGATATTATTTAGGTTAAATATTTTTAAAAAATTGAAGATTAGGTAAATCGAAACATATTTGTATTTTGTTATGATTTGACAATAAATCATTTTCACTTATAATCCATTAATGTCTTATTATTTTTATTTAAAAGAAGTTGATTAGAAAATTAAATATGGTTCGTATGAGGTGACAATATTAATCCATTTTTTAAATTCATATTTCAATAATCAATTTATATCATCGTATCAAAAATTGTCAGCAAACTATGAAAGCAGCTTTTCTTGACAAAATAATATATGTTTTACATACAAATGATTGACAGATTGTTGCCAAAATCTTAATGCAACAAAGATATTTACCTTTAATTCCATATGTCTGAAATTACAGTGTTCATTAAGGCAATTTCCCTGCTGCCAGTATGTACACATAGTTTCACAACCCAGAGCTGATGGTTCATGTCTATATGGGCAAAAGTCACCCTGTGAAAACAAAAATAACAAAATATAAATAATTCAATAACTCGTTCAAATGATTTGTAAGAACAACACGCAATTTGCAGTGCCAAATCAATTGTCGATACTGCAGGCGTGATTACATTAAATATTTTAGAAATTTATTCTATGACTTATAAAGATATCATAGAATATTTTTAATTACTCAATCTTATTAAAATAAATATAAACTATATGTAAGTCAAAAAATCTTAAAACTATAAAATAATAACAATCATGCAATTCGATAGATATTAAATATTCTCTTTCACATTGTAATATGTTCAAAGTAATATATTCAGTAATATATTCATTGTAATATATTCAGATGATGAATGAAGTTATAACAAAAAAAATATATCATATATAAATAATTAATTGGACGAAGAAGCCATTTGTAACTTTGGCAGGAATCCTAATAAATGGATTGACTTGGAATTTTTATGAGAAATTCTTGTCAACATGGCATCAAGATGGCCGACCTAACCTCAGCGAGAGACGCCGAATTTTCGAGCAATATGGAACGACGTCGCATATTTTCGGATGTTCTTGAAACAATGTCAGATGGTATCGTTAGACACTATCAACACAAAAGAAAAGCCCTGCTTACCTTTTTACAAGTGGAGTAGTAGAAGAAATAGCAATCCAGATTTTTATGGTTGTGCTCCATTTGTAAGAACTTGTAGAACGACGAGTGATCGTGCTCCTTACTGAAAACAGAAATCAGAAATTTTTCTAAACTCCATACTCCCTGTCGATCGAGGGCGAGTCGGGCAGGCAGACGATCTTTTTGCGAAATTTCGATTACGAATGAGAGGAGAGGAGCGGTTTACCATTTTGTCCGGAACATGATTGTGCGATACGTGATAACCAGCACGCGCTTGTGAGATAATCAAGACGGAATTCCGACGCGAGACAGTCAGTGCTACGATCAAACTGACGAAGCCCGTTCAAATCGACATCCTAACGCGAGAGCAACAACAAACCCGTCCCCCCTTTCTACCCGCTCCGTTTTTTCTGTACGTTTACCGTGCCATCGTCATGTATACGTACACACTTGGCCGCAATGACCTCCTTGATCACCTCTTCTGTTTTCCCTGTTTTTTCAATCGCCTTTACCGCGTACACGAAATCTGCTCGAATACGCGTTGCTCGATCCTTTCCTTGTCCTCAACAATCCTCGACGATATCGCTATCGGCTATCTTGTCGATATGCAGTGGTACCCCGTCAACACACGTCTATCCCGTAGCGTTGCTTCGCAGGGACTAACACTGCGACTGCAACGACCACTCATCGCAACGCCAATGACGCTGCACCGCAGAGACACACTGTGGAGGGGGCTGCAGTTTATGCGATGGAGGTATTGCAGCCAATAGTTGCATTCAACAGAAAAAATAGATTGGTTTATAGATTTAGATCTGGTGGAGGAACTACGGGCAAGACCAATCATATTCAAGAATTTCATACACTTGTAAAGTTGCTTTTTCTGCTGAACGTAACCAGCATCGCCGAATGCCGTTATGGCGGCTTGTTCGAAGATGCAGTTGATGCACTTTGAATTTTATTCCGGCACGCGCAATGCGTTTCCGAAAATATTACTTATTTCTCTCCGAACGACAATTTAAATTAAATATAATTGAATGGTCATATATAACATATTCTTAATATATATATATATACAATGATTAAATATAAATTTCAAAAATAGAATAAATCATATACATGGATTTTCTGAGAGGCTTGCATAGAACGTGTTAGGACGCATTCTTTGTCGCCACATGGAAACAAGCCTTTCAAAAGAGACACCTCTCAAAAGAGATGTCTCTTAAAAGAGAGGCCTCTCAAAATACGGCCTTAGATTTTTTGCTATGTCTCAAACGAGCGTCCCTGTTATACATGGTAAATCAATGAAACTTTTCACTGCTTCTTTTTGTAAACTAATTGATTTATGAGAAATATATATACATATAGAATTTGAGGAAATTGTACGAACAAAAAAATAGTATATTATGTGTAATTTAATATTTATTAATGATTAAATATAAATGGTAAATTATAATATGAGGTTGTAAGGCAAATATAATTTGTTAAAAATTACTTGAAAAAATTACATTTTATTCCAAATGCATTAATTGCATTTAAAAGTAATGCAAAAAAATTAGAGACGATTTCCTATCTAAATTAAAAATTATTTCAATAAAAAAAAATATAATATTTTTTAAATTTATACTCTAGAAATATATGGAAAAGTATTATAAAATAATGATAAAAATTTCAATTTTTTTGTATAAGTATTTTATGAATTCAAGAATATTTATAAATAAATAAATAAAATATTTGTTACGAACTAATTGGTGAATTTCAATAAAACTTTGCACAAATCATTTTTAATACTTACACTGAGAAACAAATGCTATTGATTCAATTAAAATCTATATTACGAGCTAACTGCACTATATTACGAGCTCATTAACATAAGTAAATATCAATAAAAATATTCATGAATTAATCATTTATATTAGTGACAGCGTAATAGACTTTAATTGAATCGACAGCATTTTTTTCTTAATGTAATAAAGTAATAAAATACTTAACAACAAAATTTAGATTTTTGTTTATATCAAAATAATAATTGCAAATAAAATAATCTATAAAAATATGTTGCTCAATAAAAACAGAATTTTTAATGAACACAACTAAAATATAAATGTATTTTATGCTCTTACAACCTCCCCATATAGCATAGAATTTGCTATAATATAGCTGCAACATTGCTACAATATGCAATATTATTGCTGCAATGTTGCAGCATTGTTGTTGTAACTTGTGCGCTGCAGAGGTCCTTAAGAAATATAATAAAACAAATATATACACAACTTTCTGATATTCATTTTATGTATGTAGAAATTTATTTAATGAAACCAATCTCAAATTTGAAAATTGTTCCTCGAGATATAGTGCTCACTGATTTTGAAAACGTCACGTCGTTGAGAGAGAAGGTCGTTCAATTTTCTTTCAAAAAATGAAACAGCCTTCAATGGAAAGTCCGCCCCCTGCTCAGCATGGGGTGGCTTTCCTGGACCTATTTATACCTATTCAGCAAGCCTGAATGTCCTATTCAAAAATAGGACATGTTGAAGACACTTTTATTGTCATCCAGCGATACACAGTAAAAAAATAAGTCAAAAGAAATGAAATATTTCTCTCTCTTTTGATCTTTTTTTGCCATGTATCGTCGGATGACTATAAAAGAGTGTCTTCAACTTGTCTTATTCTTTTGGCCTGCCGAAACAGGTGCAAGCAATTCAGGAAAGTCACCCCCTGCTGAGCAGGACGTTTCCATTGAAAGAGAATATGCGAAACAGGCAGATGCCGAGCTTTCGCAACTATTAGGAATATCTAAGAAGACAACCTTGAACGCGTTTCTCTCTAAATGACGTTTAAAAATTGATGGACACAAAAAGCTCGGTCTTATTTCAAAATTTATTTAAAATATATTTTAAATAAAGAAAAAAAGTTATTTAGTATTTATTATTTTAAATAACTTCTTCTGACCCCTATTTAATATTTTAAATGTTGTATCAGTTTTTTTATCGATTTTAAATAATTTTTTGGAATGATTTTATGATTTTATATGTTTTATTTTAAATAAATATCAGTTGATGACACAGAATTCAATCACAAGGATTCAAAAACGGGCAATTTTTGCGGTTTCACTCTTTCTGCTGGGAGTAAACACATAAAACTACTGACTTTTTTAAATTGAATATTTTTTAGGTGCGTCCAAAAATAAAAAAAGTATTAAAAAACCCGTACTTTATTGTGTTCGCTAAGTTGTAATTTCAGCACTTTTAGAATTTTTTTTCATTCCGTAGAAAAAATGTTTGTAATGTGCTTTAATAATTTAATAATTTTGTTGATTTAGATAAAATAAAACAAGTCCATCAATTTAAAAAAAATTTCAAATGGCGGAGCATAATTTCATATTGACAATGTAATAAATAATTAATTATTTTTATAAAAAATTATGTGTAACACAAATGTATAATAAATAAGCATTGCAAATTTCAGAAAAGTAAACAAAGTACTTAAACTACTTTTTCATACAAAAACATTTTTTAAAGATAGATTTCGCTTGAATAAATTGAAAAAATCGATTTTTTTTGTATTTTTTTAATTTTACATTTCAAGAATATTCAAATATTATGCGATATTCAAAACTGACAAAGTTGCAAAATCTTAAAACAGTCACATATAGACAGATAGAAAATATTTTTTTTTTATCTACTAAATGGTCATAAATCATAGTCATAAATCAGGAAAGCGATTCCTTACTGAGCAGGGGGCGATTTTCCATTGAAAGCGAATTTGCAAAGCGTATTGACAGATGCAGTTTCATTTTTGTAACTTAGAAATATTTAAGAAAATCGGACCTTGAACGCATTTTTTTCTAAACGATGCGACGTTTTCAAAATCGGTGAGCATCATATTTCGAGAAATAATAGAGTTCAAATTTAAAGAGATTGATTTCGTTAAACAAATTTCTGTCGGGAATGAACTTATAAAACTATTGACCTTTTTAAATTAAACATTTTTAGGCGCATCCAAAAATAAAAAAGAAATAAAAAAAACTCGTTTATTGTATTTACTAAACTTTAACTTTAGCAATTTTTTAAATTTTTTTATCGAGATTCGTCTTGTAGAAAAATATTTTTTATAACGCTTTTTGGTTTTTTATTTTAAATAAAATAAGATATCATAGACACTAATTTAATAAAATTTTCTGAAAATAAAATAATTAATCTTTTAATAAAAAGAATCATAAGCATAAATAATAAACACAAACGTATAATAAACCCTTGCAAATTTTTATAAAATTGACGAAGAACTTAAAAAAAATATTTAATATTATCCAATTTTCGATCCAATTCAGGTGAAACCCTCCTTAATACACGTTTATAAAAAATGGATAATTTACAATATATTTTATATTTTACACAAGATAAATTGTAAAATATCTCGTAAACTATTGATTTTTCGATATCTCTACCTTAATAATTTTATATACAGAATCACTAAAGAAATCATACTATGAAAAAAGGTTTTATAATCCTATTTTTAAAAATTGTTTTGACTTTTGTATTACTATAAAAAAAATTGATTTTTTATAGTCAATATTTTATCTTATTTGTGATTATATTCTATATTTTTCAAGATATTTAATTTGATGTGAAAGTTACAATTGGACATCTCTGTGTGTGTGTGTGTGTGTGCGCGCGCGCGCGCGCGCGCGCGTATGTATTTCGAGGATATCGTGCGAATAAGAGTATAGAAAAAATTAAATTTTCGTTATCTTTGTATAACTTTATTGAGAAAGTGATATTCATCTCCTTTACATTAAAAAGATAAAACTACATTTTGGCCATCGCTTCTTTTAATTAACACGAAAAAGCTAAAATATAATTATTAAAATTTCACTATATATATTCGTAATTTGTCGTTGAAATAATAACACAGTGTCTCCTTTAATACACACACACACACACACACACACACATATATATATATATATATATATATATATATATATATGTGTGTGT
>Ga0157364_1002207_pt1 | contig 17821 bp, 19 predicted proteins | sample AttsexASBM2_FD_111476 | JGI IMG/M metagenome (GOLD analysis project Ga0157364, IMG submission 111476) | Fungus gardens microbial communities from leaf cutter ant in Ribeirão Preto, State of São Paulo, Brazil - Atta sexdens ASBM2 | ecosystem: Host-associated > Fungi > Mycelium > Unclassified ... | reverse complement strand
TGGTCCGTACTAGCTACTGTGCACCCTACCCTAAATGACCATGAGTATAACATGAGGTCAGCATGTGTTGTCCATGCTGTATGACGTCACTTTGTTCCAGAACCTTCTACTCTCTTCTCCTAAGTCTCATGATCAGTCTCGTGACTATGCCATCAATTTGTGACTGATGTGACAGCATGACTGATAGACCCTAACCCAAGCTGTTCTAAAAATAGAAAATAAAATAAAAGAAAAAGAAAAGTGAACAGAGAAAATAAAATAAAGTCCACTGTCAACGATCTTGACACTTAGTTTCTGGGGTAGGAAATGCCCCAAAAGCACTCAAAGATCTCAAGCTTCTATACTTGGACCATTTAACCTGATTTATGGATTAGCTAAGTCATTTTCCCAATTGGGAAATAGAAACATCACTCAAAATACTGAGCTGTGGGATGGTGACCACTATATGTTATTACTGTCTGGTTACTCTAAACATCTTGAGACTGGTATTAAAATACTCTCTTTATCCCTTAAGTGTCTTATATGCTTTATAAAAAAGTGCCCTCTCAGAGGACAATCTATTGACCAATTTTCTACTATCTTGGGAGTTGGATCTTATGTCTGGAATCTTCTTCAGACAATTTCTGAAGCTAGGTAGAACTACTTTAAAGTCTTACTTTAATATAATGCTCCCACTCTTGTAAAAGCTATAAATTTATAGTCTTGATCTTGTTTTAACATTCTCTCCTAATATTGAGATAGCTGTCAATGTATCAGAGACTGAAGAAGTTGCTTTCACTCTGGTTCCTAACAAAAAGTACAAGAAAAAGGGTAAAGCCTCTTCTCTCCCTTCTATGTCTTCTTCTCACTCTAGAAGCAAGACATTGCTTATCTCACAAGCTCCTCCTCTTCTCAAAGCTGTGACAACTTGTTCTGATTTAGCTATAATACCTAGTCTAGCTATAATAACCTCTAAGACCATCAAGCTCCAGATAGCACCTTTTTCTGTTCTCTTGGCCTCAAATCTAAACCTAAGGTCATATTTTTTTGCTTAGGCTACAAAAGTCAATATTACTCAGCAAGCTCCAAGATTTGCTCCTACCTCATCCCATAAAAGCTTTTTATACTTGTTGCAGTTTAAAAAGACATTTTCTAGTCTTTCTCAAGCTATAATTATTTTTATGCATCAGACTATCTTAGACAGTACAAGTGCTTCTTAAGGAAGTATCAGTTATTCCAGTACCTCAAGAGTGCTTGAAATGACAACTCATAGGCCTACTAGATAACAATTCCTAATCCTACTTGATTCTCCCACTACAGAAATTATTGTGGCCAGTACTGCTTTAGCTGTTAAGTTCTGTAACAAGAGCTTAGTTGAGGCTTACTCTAAACTTAGAGTAGAGTCTGTTCACAAAGTATAAGATGGTATATCCATATCTACTAACTCTGTTACTTTAGTGGCAGAGCTAGAAGTGATTAAGCCTAAAGAAAACTAATGGTCTCAGTGAGACTACTGAGGTGGAGCCTTGCTTGCCTTAGTCTAAATCCTTTCTAAAGGTTTTATGTGTCTTCTACTAGGACTCTAATACCTCTTTGCCTATTATTTTTGCCCAGGTGGTAGCAGCTCTTTCTAACTCTTCTTTCTTTGAGAATATCACATTGGCATCTCTGCCTTGTATCATGAAGGCATCTCACAGCTCTGGCATGTTAGTAATCTAGATTGACATCTAAAACTCTCAAAGAGGCTCTAAGGGCAGAACTTTCATTAATCACTCATTTAACTTTAGACAATGTACTGCTACAGTCTAAGAGACTGCTATGCATCCTAGAGTTACTCAGTGTTGTAATTTCTGATGCCAGGGACATCCAAGATATGCTTGTTGCACTCAAGACACTAAATGTCAAAAATTTGAAGGTTCACACAAAGTGGAGAACCACAGACTCTTGGCTTGGTGTTGCAAGGCTGATTCTAAGTCTAACTCTAAGTCTAACTCTTTTAAAGAGGCTACTGCAACTGGTACATCTTGTTCTCACACTTTCAAGTGTTTAAACTACAAAGAAAACTATACTGCTGATAACAATAAGTGTTCATTCTAATGCTATTGCTTTGACAAAAAATAGCATGCTAATAAGACTGTTGAGGTATGCTCTAGATAAGTCAACTGTAATACTATAACTAGCCCTAGTAGAGGTAGTCAATAAGTATGTCTAGTACAACTAACATGCTTTGTATTTATTTGCAGAATGTTTGCAAGAACTATGCACTGGTGGACAGCCTTCTTGAAATACAGAAGAACTTGTATGATATTCTATTTATCCAGAAACCTCCCTGGAATTTTATTTGTTTTGCACTATCTACTACTACTTCTAGAAGAGATAAAATTGTTAGTGCTCCCATTCATCTAGATTGGACCTAGGTGGTTGATTTCCACAGAACTTTGAGCAGATGCCTAAAGTTATGTATTTTATTCATTCTAAACTGTCCAGACTTTGTTTTGCTCTAAGAGGAGATATAGTTGACCACAGAAACATTCAGCTTCTATTTTTCTTCAACAGAGAAAGATGTCAATTTCTCATAAATGTCTACTCTAACAGTTTTCATACTGCTGTAAACTTCTTGTCTAATAAAGCTCTAAACATCTCCAACTTGTTGTATATAGAAGAGAACTTCAGCATCAAAGATGCTGAATAGAACTCATCTATCTCTTCATATTCTGCAGCTAGCTAGACCTTGAGGAACTTGGCTAACTCTTATAGTATTGTGTACTCTATTCCAGTGCTTTCTATCCCTACTCATTATTTGGACATTCAAGGCTATGCTAACACAGTAATTGACCTTATTTTTTAGACATAAGTTATACTTAAGTCTCCTATTATATTGACTCTGATCTCAGATGACTCTTAGATTATACTCCTCTCATAGTTGACCTTCCTATCACTCTAGAGAATATCTATGTATATAGAATAGTCCTTAAATGTAATAGTAAAGAAAAAGTAGCTTTTTGCTCTCTATCAGTAAAAAGCTTTCTCAACTTGACTTCTATACTCTGGACTCTATTGCTAGTCTTGACTCACTCTTTAAGATAATCTCTAGACTCTTTGCTGACTACTGGACTACTTATACAAAGAGAATTATAGTCATTACCCAGTTTAAGAAGTGGTAGAACAATAAGTACAAAACTGCACTAGGAACTTATAAGCAAACTAGAGGACATCCTGACTGGTTTTTATTTTGCTCCACAACTAGACTGGCCAAGTGATATTTTTTTGACAATAGAATTGCTAAAATTGCATTTGCCAACAAATAACCTTGAATCTAATAAGCTAGATCAAACAGTATAAGTTATTTATAGTAGAGGCTATTCAATTTCAAGAGCAACTCTGCAATGACCTTTCAGACTTGTAGAATACCTTCTACTAGTCCTATAATACTACAGCTAATTGCTCTATTAATCTCTTTGTTCTAGATAAGATCTCTAGCCAGGCTACTTACTCTTGGGTATTATTTTCAATGTTGGAGATACAAGAGACACTTAAGGCTTACTCTAATGTTTTTACTCTAGGTCCTGACTATATTACTTAGTAGTATCTCAAGCTCATTCTTGCCAATAATACCTATGCTACAAGTATTCTCTTTTTGACCAATATATGTTTATTGCTGTAATATTGGTCCAGACACTTTAAGGAGTCAGTTTTTATCATTATATATAAGCTAGGTATACTTACTTATAATACTCCCAAAGTATTCAAGCCTATTATTCTGCTTAATACATTGGACAAGTGTATTGAGAAGATGATTGCTAGGCAACTCCAGTTTGATACTATTAAATATAATGTGTCAGATATGCAAAGCTTGGATGCTAGTTTCTTTATTTAATTCCCTTTCCTTTTTCTTTTTTTTTTTTATTTTCTTTATGTGGATCTAGAGTTAGGGTTAGAGTGACATCATGATCATACTGTCACACACCAGTCACATCAGATGACATGGTCATAGTAATGGTCACAAGTCATAAAGTCACAGAAAAAGCCATAGAAGATTCTGGAAGAATGATGTTATACAATGTGTGCAACACATATTAATTTTAAGGCAAACACATGGTTGTTTAGAGTAGGCTAAAGAAGTAGTAGCACAGACCATGGTAGTTTAGTATATAAAGTAGACAATCTTGTACAGAGTTCTCTATCGAGTTTTCTTATACTAATCCTAATATAAGATTCCTTTCTCTGATCAGCTCTAAGATCACTGAATTGTAACATTAGAACTTGATTTCCCTTTCTGAGACTGTCCAGCATAAGACTCTCTCTTACTTACTCTCTTACCATTCTTGACCAAAGAGCAACACCACTTTTAGTCAAGAAAAATTGCTGGACCTTAGGCATAAGAGGTATACTAGTTATGCAGGAGAAGCCTAGCCATTTGTTTGTGTCAAAGCCCACTGATACACTTCAAACATATTACCTTGTGTGGATATAATAGTAATTTTTTCTTATATCAGTTTTATACTACAGATCCCCTTATGATCTGTCTACACAGAGAAACAGCAGTTGTTCTTAAAACACTACTTAGAGTAGAATAGTCTCCTTAGACCAAAATCACAATACAAGTTCATAGTCAGTAGGATGTGTAGATAGGACAAGAACATATAGAGATATTATTACTGGAATACAAAAGTGAGAGTGAGAGCAGTATAACCTCCTCCACTTTACCAGTTTTTACATTTCGACCACCAATACCTCCATCACTCTTATCATCACCATTGCCCTCAACACCAACACTACCACCACTACCATACAAAATGAGTCAACAAAACTTACACACCATCATTAGACAACAACAAGAGCAGCTTACAGCAATGCAGGCTCAACTCCAAGTACTAGCAGAGAGAAGAGTAGGAGGGAGAGCAACAATGGCAGCAGCAAAAAGCACAGAAGTGGCAAAGCCACAAATATTCAATAGGACCTCATCAAAGGTCTCAGGTTTCATTACAGTATGTAGGTTATACTTAAGGATGAAGATGAGGGAAATAACAGTGGAAGAACAGATCCAATGAATTCTCTCATATGTACAGGGAGAATAAGTAAATATTTGAAAAGAGAACATGTTGGAGGATTTGGAGGCAGGATTATTGGAATATGAGACAGTGGGGGAATTTTTGACAGATATCAAGAAAGAATTTGGAAGGGGAGACAAGGAATCAGTAAAGGTGGCAGAATTAAAAAGATTAGAGCAAGGAGAAAGAACAATGGAGGAGTTTGTGCAGAAGTTCAGAAGAATAGCAAGAAGTAGTGAATATGAAGAAAGACTGCTGGTGGAAGAATTCAAAAGAGAAATAAGTGCCACAATACACTGGAGGCTCATGGAGTCAGAATGGCAGCCCAGCTCAATTGAGCAGTAGTATGATTGGGCCATTGCTCTAGACCAGAATTAGAGGGAAAATAGGAGGAAAGAGAAAAAATTGAGAGGAAGACAGGAACAAGGGCTACAAGTCCCAAGACAAAACCAACAAGGGACACAGCAAATGCTACAGCCTCAAGCTTGGCCTAAAAAACAGGAGATACCTCAACAATAGGCACCAGTAGAGCCTGCTCCAATGGAGAGAGTAGAAAGAACAAATGTAGTAATGGTGTGCCCTAGTCAGAGGGCAAGATTGGCTCAATGCAACCTATATGCCATAAATATAGACAGGGGGAATTAGAATTGTTATAATTGCAGAGGATTTGAACATTTGGCAAGAAACTGTAGGAATAGGGGAATGGGGAACAGAATTAGGGAGAGAAGAAGACTGGAATATAGACAGGGAAATGAACAAAGTAATTTAAATAGGGAAAGAGATCTAATAGTCTTTGATTAGATTCCAGTAACAATAGGTTTGCAATGCTTGCAGGAGCAATAAACAATATATCTTGTTGCAACCTTGACAATAGAGACATGTTAAGAAAAGTGACAGGCAAAATTGGACTGGAGAAGATTGATATACAAAAAGAAGTGATAGTAGAGGCATTACTGGACAGTGGGGCTATGAGGCTGGTGATGAGTTCAAAGTTCACAAGAAAGCAGGGGTTTAAGTTAAAAAAGATTGAAAATCCAATATATGTAAGAAACATGAATGGAACATTCAATAAGGAGAGGCTGATAGAAAATACTGTAGAGGTCAATATTTATTATCAAGGACATAGAGAGAGGACAGAGATAGATATAATCAGAAAACAGAAGTGGAACGTGATTTTAAGAATGCCATGGATAGCTCACCACAATCCTGAAACTGATTGGAGAATGGAAGAAGTGAAGATGACAAGGTGTCTGGATAAGTGCAAAAAGCAGTGGAGACCAAAACAGGGAAAATCAGGGTGGCAAAAACAAAAGGAAGAAGTGAAGAAGGAAGAAGCAGGGAGGAGATAAGAAGAGAAGAAACAGAAGAAAGAAAAGAAAAAGCCAAAGAAAGAAAGAAAGATGGAAGTAAGAAAAGTAGCAGAAGAATAGGAGATTTGGAATGAAGAGGAGGAAGCAGCAAAGTCAGAAGAAAAAACAAGGAAGTTGGTTCCAGAAAAATTTCATAAGTAGATCCATATCTTTAGAAAGAAGGCAAGTGAACAGATGCCTACCAGAAATGTTTGGGATTATGCAATAGATACAAAGAAGAGATTTGTGCCAAGGAAAGGAAAGGAATATCCATTGTTGAGAGAAGAGAGGAAAGAGATACACAAGTTCATATCTAAACAACTGAGAAAATGGTATATTAGACCCTAATCATCTCAAACAGCACCAGTATTTTTCATAGGCAAGAAGGATGGGAAAAAGTAGATAGTATAGGACTATAGGTATTTAAATGAATGGACAGTAAAAAATAATTATCCTTTACCTTTGATTTTAGACATAGTAGAAAATATTGGTACAAAAAAAGTATTTACAAAAGTGGACTTGCAATGGGGTTATAATAATGTATGAATAAAGGAGGGAGATAAGTGGAAGGTGGTATTCACAACACCAGAAGAGTTGTTCGAGCCAACAATAATGTTCTTTGGACTTACCAATTCACTGGCAATATTCCAGACTATGATAAATGAAATTCTATGGGATTTCATCAACACTAGCAAAGTGGCAAGTTTCATAGACGATGTAATTATTGGTACAGAAGGAAAAGAAAGACATGATAAGTTGGTAGAAGAAGTAGTAAGAAGGTTAGCAAAGAACGATTTGTATATAAAGCCAGAGAAGTGCAAGTGAAAGGTTAGGGAAGTCAGGCTTTTAGGAGTTGTAATAGAACTAGAGGAAATAAAGATGGAAGAAGATAAGGTAAAAGGTATTTTAGATTGGCCAACACCAAAGTGTGTCAAGGATGTTCAGAAGTTCTTGGGATTGGTGAATTATTACTATCAATTCATTCAGGACTTTGTGTCTATAGCCAGACCATTGCATGACATGGTCAAGAAGGATCAGAGGTGGGAATAGATAAAAAGATAGGAAAAGGCGTTTAGAGAGTTGAAGAAGAGGTTCACCAAAAAACCAGCATTAGCAGCATTAGACTTAGACAAAAAAAATAAGGATAGAAGTGAATATATTGGACTATGCTACAGAAAGAGTGTTATTTATAGAGTGTGAAGATGGAAAGTGGTGACCAGTTGTTATAAGATGAGAAAGTGTGAACAGACTTAAGGATAGATAAGATAAGATATAGATAGTAGTTATATTATTAGTCTACAATGAGAGAGAGAAGGCATGTGACTTCCCAGTCACATGACATTACATCATAGGGTCTAGAGCAGTCTGGAAGGATCAGAAAGAGTCTAGAGATAGAGTGATGTCAAGAAACATGTTAACAGCATGGGTTCCTTATGGTGTACACATGGTGCATGCATGGACAATGGAGATTAAGAGTAGGGTTTAGAGTATGATATCAGGGCACATGTATATGGCATGCTGGCCTTGAGGTAGATTACTAATGGACATGAGGACAGGGTATGGACATTAGGGTAGGATGCACAGTTGTAGCACAGACCAGGGATACTTTATATAAATAGTCGGTAAAATACTGTTATGGTTCTCTGTTGAGTTCTCTTATGAATTACACAACTCATGTTCCTACTAGATATCTACCCTAAGAGATTTATTGCTTGTGCTTCTATTGGACACTGGTCTAGTGGTTGCCACAACACCAGTAGTCTTTCTCTCAAAATCTCTAAACAAGACTGAGAGAGACTACAAGATTCATGACAAGAAGATGTTGGTGGTAATAAAGGGTTTAGAAAACTGGAGACATTTGCTAGAAGGTACAAAATATAAGTTCGAGGTTTGGACAGATCACAAGAACTTGAAATATTTTATGAAAGTGCAGAAGTTGAATCACAGACAAGCCTGATGGGCATTATACCTATCAAGATTTGACTTGAAGCATGTACTAGGCACAAAAATGGAAAAGGCAGATGGACTTAGTAAACGACCAAACTAGAAAGTAGGAGTAGAAAATAATAATAATAATCAATTATTTATTAAGGACTACTTGTTATGTAGTTTACATGAGATATTAATAGAAGAACCTGAAGTAGATATAATAGAAAAGATAAAAAAAGCTAGAAGTAAGAATGAAGAAGTAGTTAGAGTAGTAGAGGAGATGAAGAAAGCAGAAGTGAAAGTAGTGAGAGAAGATGAATGGCAGATAAAGGGAGAATTGGTATTAAAAGAGGGTAAAGTGTATGTACCAAAGGATAAGGAATTGAGAACAGAGATAATCTGGTTGTATCATAATGTACTAATAGCCAGATATGGGGGAAAGTGGAAGATGATAGAACTGGTGGCTGGGAGTGACAAGAAATGTAGGAAGATATGTGGAGAGCTGTGATATGTATCAGAGGATGAAGAATAGAACAGAGATATCAGTAGGGAAGTTAAAGTTAAGTGAGGTTCCAAAGAAACCATAAACTCACTTAATAGTGGACTTCATCACAAAGTTACCAATAGTAGCTGGAAAGGATGCTATCCTAGTAGTCTGCAATAGGTTGTCCAAGATGATGCATTTTGTAGCAACTACAGAAGGAACATCAGCAGAAGGGTTGGTGAGGTTGTTTAGAGATAATGTATGGAAGCTGCATGGATTGCCGGAGAGCATAGTATCAGATAGAGGACTACAGTTTGCAGCTGAGATAATAAAGGAGTTGAACAGCATGTTGGAAATTGAAACAAAGTTGTTGACAGTATTCTATCCCCAGACTGATGGTCAGATAGAAAGAATAAACCAAGAGTTAAAACAATACCTAAGATTCTTTGTAGATTACAGACAAAAGGATTGGCCAGAGTGGTTAGCATTAGCAGAGTTTGTAATAAACAACAAGGCACATTTGACAACCAAGGTGTTCCCATTCATGGCAAATTATGGAAGGGAGTTGAGAATGGGTATGGACTTGAGGAGGAAAGGAAAGATAGAGAAGGCAACAGAGTTTGTAGAAAGAATGAGAAAAGTATAGGAAGAGGCTAGGATAGCATTAGTAAAGGCATAGAAAGAGATGAAGAGACAAACAGATAAAGGAAGGAAGGAGGCCAAAGTATGGAAGGTTGGAGATAAGGTTATGTTAAGTATAAAAGACTTAGTATTCAAAGAAAGACTGGTAAAGAAACTAGTATATCAATATATAGGTCTATATATCATTGATGAGGTAATTTCTACCAATGTGGTTAAGTTACAACTTCCAACTTCAATGAGAATTCATCTTGTAGCAAATGTCAGTTGGGTAGTATGATATAAAGATCAAGTAAGAAGGCAAAGAAAAGAAGAAGTTAAACCAATAGAAGTAAAAGGAGTTGAAGAGTGGGAAGTGGAGAGGATCTTGAATAAAAGAAAAGTAAGAGGAATAATGAAGTACTTAGTGTGATGGAAGAGGTTTATGGCAGAATATGATAGTTGGAAAAAGAAAAAGGATTTGGAAAACACAAAGAAGTTAATATATTAGGCATGGTTCACACCAGAGATGAAAGTCTGCAGAATGGACCCAGAGATGTGCTGTGCTGTCTGTCTGCCACATGGTCACAACTTTAGATAAGAAGAAAAGGTCTGAGATGGGATTGAGTGCTGATTTGGTGTGTCACTGTTGAACACCAGAGATCAAGTTCAATAAGAGTTATCTTCATCGATTATCAGACTAGCAAATTACAGTGTAACTACTAGTCTTATATATATAAGTACATACTATAGGAGATGCTTGGGGTTTCAGTAGCATAGCCCCTAATACCCCGAGCAGAGGTTTTAGTGTTGAGACACTGACAGAAGTATAACTCCACCATAGAAGGCCAAGTCAGATAGGAGTATCTCTATCATAGAAGATAGAATACCCAGACAATTGTATTACTACCATGAAGCATGTTGCAAGTAAAGTAGGCTTTATTGGATTAGATGTTGACAAGGAGTATACTGTAGAGATGTGTTTTCTAGATGAGTGAACTTAGCATATGACAATGAACTACATCTAACAATAATACTAGTTATATAATCATAGAATATTCTAGTATTTTCTATAAACAGTGATAGATAAGAGTTAGATATCAGAGTTATGAGTGAGAGACTTAACTTTACCCTATTTTTCTTTTCTTTGTATTTTCTTTTTCTTATTTTCCTTTATTCTATTTTTAAGTTTCTTTTCTTTATTTTGAACTTAGATAGAATATGAGATGTGACATCATGTGTGATGGTCACATAAGTCACAAAGCATAACAAATACATGACATCTGTTATAAGTTGTCACATATGTCACTATCACTGTTATATAATCATATGATATAGAAAAGAATATAAAAAGTACTAGAACAGATAATGTCATATAACATAGCAACAACATGTTGACCTTATAGAAAGCATATGTACTTTAGAGTAGGTTAGTTATAGTATGTGCACAGACTATAGTCTATGATATATAAGGTAAACTACTTTGTACTTGAAACTCTATTGAGTTCTTTTGTGTTACTTAATACAAAAGTTGTTTTTTATTTTTAACTAAAAGGCTTAATGTCATAATATTAGATGGTGTACAAACCAAGTGTATTTAGTATAAGTGGTAGCTAGTAGCCCAAATTCAATAGGAACTCTATTTGTATATCTTATATAAAAACCTTCAATTAATCAATAGTCACTATAACTAGTGATTATATAACAATATTCTCTATAGTTTACATAAGGTCTAGATTAAAAAATATCACCATTGTAGCAATACTCAAATAGAAAATAAACAGAAAGGATAACAACAGAAATAAATAGAAAACATTACTTCTTTCTCTCTTACTACTATCTTATATAGTAACACCCATAAGAGAATTAGTGAATACAGTATTTCCTTTTACTTTAAACCTTCAAAGCAATCAAACAGAATCTTATACAACTCAACCAATAGATATTGAAATTAATACACTTAGAGATCAGTCAACTTCTTCTAGTCCTAACAGTTTCAGAAAAATGTTAGTATATTCCAATACATCTTCTATAGTCTATGTGGATAAAATTCAAGCCCTGGCTAACAACTTAGGCTGAACAAGTTGAAATCAAAGAACTTCAAAATCTCTCTCTTTCTTATATATCTTTGAAGAAGAGAATGAAAGACACTACAAATATGGTACCTATAGTTAAACTCACATTTGTTTCTTATGCAATGGAAATTAATAACACATGTGCACCTTAAGGCTTGGAACCATTGGTTATTCCATATATAATCAATTAATCTGCAGACCCACAGTTATAAGATAGTAACTTTTATTCTTTCTCTCTTTTCAGAATAGACAAATACTTGGAAGATGATACCAAGAACATCATATGCTCACTTCTTAGGATAGCAGCTTTCATTGGGCAATGTAAATTGGAAAATAAAACAGCTAAAGATATTCCTTAAATTTCAGAATTTAGGTTCATAGCTTAAGATTTCCTCTTTTCCATCTATAAGCCTGGATGGAATAAATTGACAGCTAATAAGAATAACAAGTCTTTTATGCAATGCATAGTGTCTCAATTCAATGTGAAAACTATAAAGAATATAACCTACAATAACTTGGCTAAAGGAAAACAGGCCAATATTTCAAAATTTCCTTCACCTATTCCTCCTAGACCTAATAAAAGTTTTCTGGCCAAATCTAAATTCTTTAAGAATAACTTAACTTCAGACCTGGCTCATGAACAGTCATATTTACAAGCATCCAAGGACAACATTAGGGATATTGTCAAGATCAAAAAAACTTTCCCAAAGTTATCTTCTCAAAAAGTCTCAGAAATCTACAAAGTCTTGAACAATATAAAGCACAAAGATGAACCAAAGATCAATATGATGACTAAAGGTCTATCAAGAAAGCAAATCATTGTACTCATGAGCATGAACAATGCTAAAAAAAGTCATGGCAAAATCTAACATACATATTGCAAATATTAACAGGTTACTGAAAGAGATTAAGTCTAACATTTTTACTGATTATATTTGCTCTGATAACAAGAAAATTGTCATCATGACTAACAAGGTAGCTGCTATGTCTGACCTGAATATAATAGAAAAATATGTAAAGAAGTTAAATAATGTTAATACTACTAAATTACATATAGAAGAACAATTGAGAGACTTATGTTTTTGTGATAGCAACAACTTTCCAAACTATTTTATTGAAGATACTGAACTTTCCATTACTCCAGACATTATTAAAAGTGTTATTAAAAGCACTTACATCTTCAATGATATAGTTTTGATCTCTTATCCCCAAGTTATCAAGGCATCTCTAAGTCCAACATGGCCATGATATGGAACAATATTTGGGACTCACAAAATTATCCAAATAAAAAATGCCTTATCAACAGATATTTTAATATAAAATAGTATTTTGCTATAATTAAAAGAATAAACATGAATACTGGTATTCCACAGTGTAAGAACTGCTAGAAATAGGGCCACACTATATTTATATATTACATATATGGAGCAAAATATCAAAAATAGTCCACACAAATTAGAATATCACAGAGAAATGGTGTAATGTTGCAAAGCTAACTTCAGGACTAATTCTCCAAAACTTGAAACAAAGAAAGGAAAACTGCACTCATTCTTTCAAGTGTATCAACTGCAAGAGTGAATACTAGGCAAATAGTAACAGCTATCTATTCTGGAAACACAAATTCAATAGGAATTAGCACAACAAAAAATTACAAAAGCTCCAAAAAATCAGAGCCAACTTAATTTGCTTAGTTATAAGTAGGATAAAACAATGATTTTAAAATTCCTAAAAATCTTTTCACAAAATGTTCATAAGAACAGACTTCTTGTTGACACTATATTAGAAAATAATAAAAACTTTGACATTCTCTTCATTCAAGAACCTTCTTGGTCATTATTCACAATATTCTAAGCTCTATATCCAAAGAAGGAGAAAAGATTGTAGATATCTCCAACTATCCATCATAAACTATGTTTATGAGAACATCAAACACTGAGAACAAATACCCAAGAGTTCTCACTTAAATCAATATTAATTATGGCATTATGTGTTTTCTTGTTAATATCTATTCAGATGACCATCAATCTGCCTTAAAGTATCTCAAGAATACTGAGATAAATTTGAATAACATCTTAATTATGACAGTAGATTTCAATATCAGAGATAATAATTGAGATCCTTTGTATCCACATCATTCTACACATATAGATACTATAAGGGAAATAGTTGACAGTTTTAGTTTAGAACTATCAATACCTATTGATCAAGTATCTACTCATTATACAGATAACTTTCAAGATATGAACTCAGTACTAGATCTAATATTTCTCTATACCAATGCAGAGAAATTAAACAATCACACTATATTACCTGACCTCCAAGATCCATCTAACCATGCTTCTTTATTAGTTCATATTATTATTGAGGAGGAATTTATCCAAGAGAAAAAACTAGCTATTGTCAAAAATAACAAGGAAGAAAAAGAATTTGTTAACAAATTGAGAAATCAAAACAACTAACATTTACAATTGTAAGATACTGAAAGAAGTAATCCAAGAGTTCACTTCTATCACTGAAGAGCTTTGGTATAAACATTCCAAATATATCAACATTACTAAACATTCTAAGGCATAATGGAATGAAGAATACAATAGAGACCTAGTCACATATCAAACATCTAGAAAAAGAACAGACTGGATCAAATATAGGAAAACAGTTAAAATGGCTAAACAAAATTTCTTTGACAACAGAATTCAAGAAATTACATCAACCAACAAAAAACATGTGATCTAATGAATTGGATTAAGAAATACAAACTACCTTCCACAGAAGCCATCAAGTTTAACAGACATCCTTACAATAAACTAGATGATTTGTGACAAGCTCTTCATCATTTCTATAATGCTGCTCAAGATAGACCAATAAATCTCCAACTTTTGGACAAGATTTTATCACATCAACAAGCAGAATGGCTACCTTTCTTCAAAGCAGAGTTTATCAATGCAATCAACAAATAAATATCTTACAAACTTTGTCAATATTGCAAATTAATGTATAGACCTCAGTCACTAGCTCTCTCATTTCAAGAAGTTGATGTCAATTATTATTCCAAAGCCCAATAAGCCTTCCTATAACACTCCTAAAATATTTTGATCCATCATTTTCCTTGACACAATAAGAAAACTCATCAAAAAGATCATAAGTGGTAGACTTCAAGTTCATTCTATCACTTTAAGCTTCATCTATCTGAATCAAATAGGTAGTATCAGACAACAATCAACTACAGATACCAGTATTTTTCTAACCTACCTCATTTGAATAGAATGGGCAAAAAGTCTCTATATGAGCACTCTCATGTTTGATATTGCTCAATTTTTCCTATCTTTAAATTATTAACTTCTTCCAAAGATTATGAACAAAGCTAGTTTTGACTCTTGAACTTTCTATTTCTTTTCTGATTATTTAATAAACAAACAAACTCAATATATATAAAATCAGTTTTTTTCCTCCTTTTTTAAAGCTAATATAGATGTATATCAAGATTCTATCCTCTCTCCCATTCTTTTTACTCTTTACATTGCTCTGATTTTTCATATTTTTGAAAGAAGATCCAAAATTCTTTTATTTCCTATTCCAGCTTTGACTCTTTTATTTGTAGATGATGGATTTCTTATTTTTCAAGAAAAATGTTATGAAAAATCAAATGTAAATCTCTTTTGTTGTTATAACATTATTTCTTCCTTAAACTAGTTTGGCCTAGTCATTGAACATAACAAATTAGAAGTCTTCCACTTCTCAAGATCTACAAAGAACATCTATCCACCTCCTTTAAACCTTAGACCTTTAGGAGGCCCTCTACTTTATCTAAAAGATATGTAGTGATATCTAGAATTCTTCTCCAATAAGAAGCTTTCTTTTTGTCAACATATTTATTACTATGCTAACAAAGCCCTTTCCACAATTAAAGATATAAAGATGTTAGAAAATTCAAATAGAGGATTATCTCCAACATACAAATAGCTTTTCTATAAAATATATGTCCTCCCCATCACTTTATATGAATTTCAGCTTTAATACTTCAAAGGAGTGCCTCTCTATTGGCTCCTCAGAGAGTTAAAAAAGATGCAGAGAAGAGCAGCTTTATAGATCACATATGTATTCTACACCTCACCAACTTGGAGAGTTGAGACTATAGCTGGTCTCATACCCATTTGTTTTTACCTCAACAAGCTTATTGGTCAATATCATTTACATGTGGTATCTTTCCCTAAACAATACACAATTAACTCTATATTAGATAAGCATTATTCTAAGAAGACCACACTATATTGTATGGCTATGATTCATCTCATGCCTAAACAATGTTTGAAAATCAAGAATCTTATAATTGACACAAACAATTACTTGAATGAAGTTGTTCCTTCCTTTGACAGTCTAAATAAAGAACTTTCTCCAGGTTTCCATCTAGTAGACACTTCTCATAATCATTTATCTTTTCTTTCAGTTAATCAAAAAAACTCCAATACATTAACTGCTCATCAAAACAGACTTGATAATGTCTATGAGGATTCACTCATTAATCAAAATACTGTGCTCATCATCTTGGATGCTAGTATTAAAAACAATGTAGTCACCTTGATCTCACATATTCATAGAGGCCAAGAGATTATTGCTAAATCTGTTCACTATGCAATAAACATAACTTCCACTAAAGCTAAACTCTTCACCATTAGATGTGGAATCAATCATGCAGTTTAATTACAAGATGTTGCTCACATCATTATTATCACTGATGCTATCCTAGCCAATAAATGGATCTTTGACACATCTATTCATCTATATCAACTACATTCCATCACCATATCAAAAGACCTTAGAGGTTTTTTCAATAAGAATCCCAACAACTCAATTGACTTCTAGGATTGTCCTGACAATGTTAAGTGGTCTCTGCATCTATTGGTTGACAAAGAGTTGAAGTATCATACTATTCTACCAAGCAAAATATCATGGGAGTTTAGCAGAAAAGAAGAATATAACTCTATTGTTCACAAATAGCAGATATATTTCCAAGCTTCAGAATACAAAGAAAGAAACTTCCTTGACTTAAACAATAACAATAATTATTATATCCATCCTACATATGCCAAAGGCAGGGCCTGGTTGAAACATTTTAGCCTTTCCAATTCAATATGTGCATGAATAACCAGATTGATCACAAATTGTGCCCCTATCAGCAAATACAGGCTTAGATTCTTCCCTAAAGAACCCTTTGTGTGTTCATGCAGAAATTATTCTATTAAGACAAGGAGACATATTTTATTTGAGTGTCCACAGTACAAGAAGTCTTGGAATCTGAAGAGAGAATCCCTCAAAGACGTTCTCACTTTTTTAGAGTTCAATCCTGAAGCATTTTGCTTTCAGGAAAGCATCACTTAGGACAGTTATATTACAACTCAGAAACCTTAGTATTGGTTTGGGAGAAGAACCTTGTATAGGGTTTACACAAGAGAACTTGATGGAGAACTCTTTACAGGATCTATCCCTACTTATATACTTTAGTCCTTGGTCCATGCTATGACTGTGCTACTCCTACCCTAAAGTCCATGCTTCCACCTCATGTCCTATTACTCATCCACCATAAGGCCACCATACCATATACATGTGCCCTGATGTCATACTCCTTAATCTCCGCTGTACATGTGTGCACCATGTGTACACCATGAGGAACCATTGTTCCTTGATGTCATCTCTAACCCTAACTCCTACTCTAGACTCTTTCTGATCCTTCTAGACCCTAAGTCCTTCCAGACCGCTCTAGATTACTCCAGCCTATATCACATGACTTTCAGGTCACATGCTCATATCTCTCTCTAGCTGTAGACTAATAATTAACTATAGGTCCTAACCCTAACCCTAAATGTCTGTCCACACTTTCGAGTTATAACAAGTTAGTATAGTTTATGTTGCCTATTTTTCTTCCTTTTCTTCTTTATTTCTCTTTTTCTTCTTTCCCCCTTTTCCTATTAAGTAATTACATTGTTTAGTTACCATGGTCTACCACCACGTCCCATGTAATAAATTGTTGGTTTTAAAAAAAAATGAAAAATGTGCCACCTGACAATGGAGAATCATTATTAATTCTTATCAAAGCACACAGAACAGACAGCACAATTCTGTTTAATGGAAGTAGACATTGATACAATCATCGTTGCATCAAGTTTAGGACTGACCTGATGTTCCTGGACATTGAGAGTAGATTGCTGGCAAAGACCTCCCTTGCGGCTATATGAAAAAAGCGAACGGAGATGCCGAACCGGGGTGATCCGGTGCCATACCGCCGATGGGCTGTCATAGTAAATCATCCACGAATCCGATTCTACGCTTCACATTCTCCTC
>Ga0157364_1002206_pt1 | contig 17822 bp, 9 predicted proteins | sample AttsexASBM2_FD_111476 | JGI IMG/M metagenome (GOLD analysis project Ga0157364, IMG submission 111476) | Fungus gardens microbial communities from leaf cutter ant in Ribeirão Preto, State of São Paulo, Brazil - Atta sexdens ASBM2 | ecosystem: Host-associated > Fungi > Mycelium > Unclassified ... | reverse complement strand
TGGTCCGTGTGCAAGCTGTTGCCATCACATGATCAAAACTCATACCTGATGGGAGCTGTCATCTGTCATAGCAGCTGTCAGGCTAATTTTAGAAGGTAACTAATTATGTCACTACATTGATATGTCTGTATCTCTACCAATACTTATTGCTTTGAGATGCATTATATACTGTTGGAAACAGATTGATGAGCACTTTCCAACACAAGTTCAATCATGTGAAGCTGGTCAGCCGTTCATGAGATATTAGCAGATGAAGCTTTTACAGCTACTGATGGCCTGATATCTTAGTCATTTGTTGTTGCTTTTGTACATCCCACATATGTGTGGATAGCCCTCATTTGGGGCTTTCCAGCGCAACTTGGTTTGTGAAAATCGGTCCACTGGTTGTGGAGATACAAGTTGAATGAAGTTTGTGACAGAAAGTTTTGAAAAGAAACTCTGAAAAGTGCATGGAAGCTGAGGCTTAATAAAAATATGCAGACAGAATATACTAAGGAATTAGTAAAGGAAATCCCTGTTGGGAATGCACAGAGGCAGAGAACAAATACAACAGCATGATCAGAACAATGGGAGAGGACTGGGCTTGGTGGGATATGCGATGTGGAAATTGGATATCAAGTTCGTAGCATGAGTGAGTTTGGATGTAGGGATCTATTCAGATTTGTCTCCAGTATCTTCATACCCTAGCCAGATCACCTTGTACAGAAGTTTGCATGCCCATTGGTGATTGATTTTAGAGTCTACTATCTGAGAAATTTCATATTCAGATTTCCCATCAATTATAACTGGAGCAGGGACCAGTTGTATTCTCTTGGAGAAAGTGTTGGACATGGTGGGTTTGAGCATGGACATATGGAATATGAGATGAACAGAGCATATAGACTCTGGAAGATGGAAAGTGAACGATAGAGTACCAGGCTGGGCAATGATTTTGTAGGGTCTGGAATATTTTTCAGAGAGTTTCTTTGAAGGCTGAGTGGTTCAGAAGAACTGAGTCTTGACAAAGACTTTGTCACCTACTTTGAAATCAGGAGTGGGGAAACATTGTGTATTAGCAGATTTCTAAAACACTGTTAGGCCATAGAGATTTCAGCTTTGAGAGTACTCTGTAATTCATCAAGATTTATGGTAAAGTTATGAGCTCAGAAGAAAGCAATATCACATTTGGAGTGAACAGTGATATTCAGATAATATCTCTTATTAGTGAAGAATGGAGAAACACCAGTAGTAGCACTCGGAGCATTATTGTAGGCAAACTCCATAAGAGATAGGAGTTCAGACCAGTTGTCTTACTGGTAGTTATAATATACACAGAGGTATTGTTCGAGAGTCTGATTCATACGTTCGATTTGTCTATCATCTTCAGAGTGATAGCCTGAAGTGAAATGAAGCTGCATATCAAGAGTGATGTCTAAAGATCAAAAGAAGTTTGATATAAACTCCAATCCTCTATCAGAGGTGATATGGGAAGGAACACTGTGTTTGGAAAACATATGAAGGACAAATAGACGTGCTAAGTCCACAGACATGATGGTGTCATGGGCAGAGATAAAGATTGCCTGCTTAGTGAGCCAGTTGACTATGACTAAGATAGTGTCAAACCCAAAGGATGATGGAAGTTTTTCGATGAAGTCCATAGAAATGAAATTCCATGGTTGTTCAGGAATGGGAAGTTTGTTTGAGAGATCCATAGAGCTTGTGATGTTATGGCTTGAATTGCATACAAGTGACACAGAACTTGCAGAATTGTTGTACATCAGCATAGAAGCTAGGCCAGAAGTATCCATAGCGGACTAATTCCAGTGTTTTGTTTTGACCAAAATGTCTGGCGAGGATGTGATTATGATTATACTGGAGAATGTATGTACAGAGGTTACCAGCAGATGGTACATAAATTCTGTTATTGAGGAGGAGTAGACCATTTGGGTCTGTAGACTACCAGCAGCTATCTGCGGAGATGTATTTTGTAGCAATTAGGTCACTAGGGAGAGCCAAGAGGATGTCTTGATGTAGGGTGTCTAGATCCACAACTGTAGCTGTGCAGAGAGAAGAAAAGAGGAGGACAGTAGCTTGTACAGAGACTGCAAGTTGTTCTTAAATGAAGATGGGCTTGAAGTTATGAGGGTTGACTGTAGCATAGCCAGTATTCCTCCCTTTAGGATAGACGTCCCATTGTCTAGTGAGAGTGTCTGGTTTGGTGCCTAGATAACCAGGGCAGAATCTGATAACAAGGTTGAACTGGGAGAGGTACTTGGACTACTGCACTTGCCTCTGGGTTAACATCTTGGTAGTAGAAAAATACTCAAGGTTCTTATGATCTGTAATAACATTAATGGGATAGACTAGACCTTCCAAATAGTGTCACCAAATCTTAAAGGCTTCAAAGATGGCAAGCAATTCCTTGTCATGTGTGTCATAATTCAACTCCACCACAGTAAAAGTGCAGGAGTGAAAAGCAACCAGATGAACTTCATTATCTTCATTAACAATCAAGAAGATTGCAGTGAGGGTATAATCCAATGTTATGAACCTAGATTCTTTAAGTTGGATAAAAGCATAACTCTTGTATTAGAGTAATACAAGAGAACTTAATAGAGAGCTCTTTACAAGATAGTCTACCTTATATACTCCTACAGATGGTTCATGCTAGCTACTGTGCACCCTACCCTAAATGACTATGTGTAAAGCATGAGGCCAACATGTGGTGTCCATGTTGTATGACATTACTTTGTTCTAGAACCTTCTACTTCCTTCTCTTAAGTCCTATGATTAAGGTCATGACCATGCCATTTATGTGATAGTGTGACCAATCACTTCTATCCTAACCCCAGAGTTCTAAAAATTAAAAATATAAAAATAAATCAAAAATAAAATAAAGATAAGAAAAAAAACAATAAAGAATTAAGTTCACTTCTTATGATCTTGACATCCAAAGCATCAGTTTCCACAATGAGTTGAGCATCGGGAATCCAATGAGTAAGGATAGGTGCAGAGATGAATGCTTTCTTGAGAGAATTGAAAGCATTACAATAAGAGGAGTTGAACTTCCAAGAAATGTCCTTCCAGGTGAGGTATGTCAATAGAATGTCAATGTCTGAGTAGTTGAAGATGAACTGGCAATAAAAGTTTGTGAAACCTAAGAAGGATTGAATATCCTTGACTTTCTTAGGTTCCAGCCAGTCTTGAATAATCTTTACTTTGTCATTAGACATGATAAGACCAGAAGAAAAAAGGATATATCCCAGATACTCTACCAACTTGGAGTAAAATTTGCATTTCTCTACTTTGGCATAAAGACCAGTCTTGCAGAGATACTTGAGTACTTCTTTTACATGCCAGTAATGTTTGGACATGTTATTTGAGTAGATGAGTATATCATCCAGATATATCACAACACAGATATCCAAAAGATTGGAGAAAATATTATTCATGAATTGTTGAAAGGCTATGAGAGCATTAGTAAGACTGAAAGACATTATAAACTATTCAAATGATTCATAACATGTCCTAAGGCAGTCTTCTATTCATTACCATTGGTGATACAAACCAAATGGTAAGCATAGCAAAGATCTATCTTTGAGTAGACCTGAGCTTTGTGAGGTGAGTCCAGTATATCAGAGATAAGCAGGAGTGGATAACAATCCTTCTTGGAAATGCAGTTAAAACCATGAAAGTCAATACAAAGGCATAGTAAACCATCTTTCTTCTTAATAAATAAGACTGGTGCACTATATGGAGATGAGGTTGGTCAGATGAAATCTGTATTGAGGTTTTCCTCAATGGATTCCTTAAGAGTCTCTTGTTCAGATGCTGAAAAAGAGTATATAGGGCCAACTGGAGGTTGAGCACCCTCTTTCAGATTGATTTTGAGGTCATAAGAATAATAAGAAGAGAGAACTTTAGCTTTAGTTTTGCTGAAAATATTGGTAAATTCATGATACTCAGAAGGGATATTGGAAAGGTCAGGAGCTTTTGTGGAATTAGTCTGAGTATCTGAAGAGTGAAGACAGAGTTTGAAATTGTAGGAGCCTGGGAGTTTTGATGCACACAAGAATGCTGCAGTACCAATGATAGCAATGTTAGGTTGCTCGGAGTTAGACACAGAGGTCTTAGATACAGGTATGGAAACTGTGGAATCTGATGATTGCAGAGAGGTGTCCAGAAAGGATGGAGATGCCAATAGTATGTTGGCCACAATATGAGAAGAAGTGAGATTTTTCTGCAAAGATGAATGGAAGTTTATTGACCCATTTACCCAGTCAATCAGTGGATTGTGTCAGGTGAGCTAGTTGTATCCAAGGACCAAAGAGTAGGAAGAATCAAGCAGAGTGACATAGAAGTCTAGATTCATACAATCACTGGTGGAAAAGATTATGGGCAAGTTGGCAATTTTGGAGATGGTGCTGTTTGATGAACCATCAAACAAGTGAAGAGCAACTGAAAGAGTTGCGGATGTTTTCAGGTGGTGAGTATCCACAAATTTAGAGTCTACAAAGTAGTGAGTAGACCCAGAGTCAACAAGAGCTCAGAACAGGATTTTATTAAGGTGATCCTGACCAAGGATCAAGAGAGAAGTAAGGGAAACAAAGAGTGAATGAGGATTGGAAAAAGTGGATGCATTGAGTCAAATCAAAGTTGTTGTTGCACAAGGAAGTTCATTGCGGCCCTCAGTCTGTGTGGAGTCCTGGGGGTCACTCTTTATTTTTCTGAGGATTTCTCAGAAGCAGCTGCCAGAGTATCAGCAGTTGCTGAAGCACTGTGGCCTTTGAAAGAAACCATGGCTTGCTTTCTGGGACAGGAGTCCAGCTTGTGGTCTTCTGCACTACAATAGAGGCATAAGTTGTTTTTAAGACACTTTTTGTGCTCATTACTAGTCAACTTGCCATTGCTGGCCAGCTTGGAAGAGAGGTCCACCTATGGAGTATTGGGTTGCTTCTTGGGAGTAGAGGATAGATATAACTTGCAGAATAAGTTCTTTGCAGATGAGGCTGCCAGAGATATGTTTGTCTTATTCTAAGAGGCCATAGCAGGGCTAGAGGTGGAAGCTTTTTCTTGCTTCTGAGAGTGAGACTCAAGGGTCTTTTTCTCTACCTATCTTACATGGTGGTGTTCATGGTCTCATTCCCAGTAGCAGTAATCAATGGTTATTGCTAAAGCATATATATCCTGGAATGAGGTGTGTTTTCCTTGTTCCTGGATAGAGATGGGATCCTGGATCCAATTGGGGAGCCTCTGGTAATAATAATGGCACATAACACTATTCCTCTAATCTAGTTGGGAGGCATAGCGCATGATGTCCACATTGTATTCATTGAAGCCAAGATCAATTATCCATGTAGTATTACTAAGTTAACCCTTTTGTTTTTATCTTTAAGGACTAGTAGATACACTGTAATCTTCAATCTGATAATCAAAAAATATTATTAAACACTAAACTCCAGTGTTTTACAGTGACATACTTCTTATCAGAACTTATCTGTTAAGGTGACTGGACTAAGTCTGTGGAGTTTTAGCAGAGTTTACAGCTCTAGGAAAATTTTAAGTTATATTGTCTATGATTACTGAATATACAACTTACCTCTAGGAAAATTCTAAAAGAATAGGATGGAGTTTCCCAAAGATAATGTAGGGAGATTTGTTTCTCCAGTGCTTTTTTCTTCTGCATTTTCTAGCTGATCTATGTTCCATAACTCTTTCCAGTATTTATATTAATCTGCTTTTCTGTGTTCTAGATCTCTTTAAACTATATACAAATATTCCTAACCATCTGAATATGTTATCTAACTTCTCTTTCCAGTATTCTCTCACTCTTCTATAATGCTCTGTAATATTTCATAGTCTGCTAGTTTTATCTATACTTATTTGCTAATCTGCTTTCTCATATTCTAGAAGCACTTGCTAAGTACTCTAGTACTTTTCCAATTTAGTCTCTCCATTCTGAACTGTTCCTGGTTATTTAAGTATTATTTATATAAATAGAATTATGACACATTAGAATAGACCTGCTATTATATAAAGTAGTTATCACCTTCAGGAATCTTTATTTTATTCTCTTAGGATTTCCTGGAGATGAGTGTATAGTTGATATTTCTTATATAGTAAACTTAGGATTTTTTGGAAATTTGGAGTGCCTTGCTCTTCCACCCAGTTACTCTAATAGATGACAGCTGCTCTAAGTACTTAAGAGTCTATTCTAATTAAGTAGAACATTAGATAGAATATTTGACAACCTAACTATAAAATAATAGTACGATATAGTTAAAAACCTTAGTAGAACATTGCTAGATGGTAGACTTATTGGTTAGTAGTTGAAAGAGGTAGGTTAATAGTCAGAAGAGAGTGCATGGGGATCCACAGTAACACTGTAGATTACAGAGAGTTCAATAGTATTGTATTAAGATATAGTAGAAGACTTAAGGGATAAGAAAGCTGTAGAGTTAATAATAGGCTTTAGTAGTATTGCAGACTCAAATTTTGGCAGAGTAGTAGGTTTTCTTACATCCATTCCCTCTTCCAGATCACTGTAACTCAAAGTAAGAAATATTAGTTAAAAGTTGATGCTCTAGAAATCTGCCAAATAGATAAACTGTAGAGTTGTAGAATTAAGACAACAGAACTTAGCCACTCAATCAGGTGTAAACATATCCATGGTGTTCTCCCATGAGTTTTCCTTCAGTCCAAAACAATTTCACTTGATCAGATATTGATATCTCTTACAATATCAATAACTGTCTAGAATTCTCTCTACTTTCCACTTCTTTTTTCTTTTAATAATGATTAGGTTTAAAGAAGGACTAGAATATCTTTTGAGGATGGAGTTGTTAGGGTGTCAGTAAGATTGACTACTGGAAACACCAGATATAGTCTTTATAATATAAGGAAAGATTCAAACAGTATGTTATAATTCAAGCTCAAGTATAAAAGCAAAAGAAGAATCTTATATTGGATCAACATAAGAGAACTCAATAGAGTTCCAAGTACAAAGTATCTACCTTATATACACTAGTTAGTTGGTCTATGTGAGACCTTATCTAACCTACCCTAAAGTCCATATGTTATCCATAAGTCAATATAGTGAGTATACTATATAATATCATTGTTCTAGAACATTTTATATCCTTCTGTGTGACATGTGACATTTTGTGACAGTTATGTATAATGTCACATTAATCCCTAACCCTAAATTCAAAAATAAGAAAAGGAATGAAAATAAATAGAGTCTACTGTCTTCAACTCTAACATAGTCCCAACTTGTTTTTCTACCACATAAGGTCTAAGATATTAGTGAGACAGCTTGGTAGAATAGCATATTGTGTAGATGTTCAAAAAGTCTAGAAACATCTTGTTACCAGGGTAAAATACTAATGTATGAGTGTATCTATGATTGTAATACTTAGTCATATCTTTCTATAACTTTTAAATGATAGCTCTTGCTTACTCCAGTACAAACTTCATACAGTTGGTAAATCTCAAGACATTCTCTAGTTTTAATTATCTTTGGTGAGGCTCAAATCTCATCCACAGTAGTTGTCTGATGTTAAGAAGAAATAGCAGTTGTTACATAGAAGAGTATATATAGTTATTATGCTGAAACTCTGTTAGGAGATAAAAATTATACCAGTTGCTTTGACCCTTGTTAATGAATATGCAGGGATATTGTTCTAGCTCCTAGTTTACTTGTTCCATTTATCTATCTGTTTGGAGATACCAGGCTATAAATAATGTAATTTTGACTTCAAGCAGCTTGTAAAGCTCCTTGGTGAAGAATGCAACAAACTACAGTCCATAGTTCAATATCACTCAGATAGAGATGCTATGGAGTTTCTAGACATAGTGTAGAAAGAGCCTCATAATGCTCTCCATAGTGACCATAGTATGGATAGAAATGAAGTAAGCCCTCTTAGAAACTAAGTCTACCACTATTATTACTATATTGAACCACATAGATTTAGGAAGTTCTACAACAAAGTTAATACTGATAGTCTCCTATTTTACATTTGACATGGACAGTAGGTGTAATTCTCTAAGAGATATGTGATAGATATGCTTTGTCTGTATACATAGATTGCAAGTGCTAATATATTGACTAATATACCTAGACATTTGGGACCACCAGTAGCTCCACGATATCAGCTCTAATATCTTCCAGTGTTCAGTATGTCTGGCAACCTTGGCATTATAATAGAGAGATATAATATGCTGCTATAAGTCTGAAATATCAGAGATATAGATTTTCTTTCAAAAGAGGAGTAATCTGACCACTTCTGACCACTCTAATGACTGTATCAACTTGGAGGCTGATTGATGAAGTTTTCTAGCTGCATAAGCTACTGGTTCCTTTTACTAACATGCTTTATTTCTCTAGTGGATGTCTATAAAAAAGCCATAATTCTCTTCTTTAAATTTCAGCCCTTCTATTATATATACTATCAAATATCCTGGCTTGATCAAGATTATGTATCTAGCTTACCTATAGACTTACTAAGACAGTGATATATAACAAAGTTGAACCTTGCTAGGTACAATGACTACTATGCTTATCTGAAGTTGAGTTTCTCAGCCATTATAAAGTATTCTAGATTCTTGTGATTTGTCCAGATCTCTGTAGAGTTTGAAGATACTGCACTTTTTAGGAAATATTACCATTTTTTGAGAGCCTGGATAATTGTTAGCATTTTCTTATTGTGAATCTCATATTTTTGTTCAACAGAGGAAAGAGACTTACTGAGAAAGCTACTGGATGCCACTTACCATCTATCTTTGACTTTTGAGAGAGGATTGTTTCCATTACATAGCCAGTACTGTCTATCTCAATATGAAAAGTAGTAGTAGTGTTTGGAAAGGCTAGGATGGATGTGAAATTAATAATAGATCCTAAAATATCAAATGTTGCTTACTAGTCTGTAGTTTACATTCAGATGCTGTTATTACTAGTAAGGTTGAAAGGAGATTACTCAATAAATGAGAATTTGTTAATAAACTACTAATAAAAATTGGTAAAGCTAAAGAAAGCCTATAATTCAGTACAAGTTTATAGGATGGGCCAATCTCAAACTCTAGCTGTGTTAACAAGATCTATCTCAACCTAATCTTTCAAAATCATCAGACCTAGATATTTGATTTGTTTTTTTATCAAACTTGCACTTTTTAGAATGCAAGAATAGATTCTACTTAGCTAAAACTTCCATCACCCTACTGACTGCTCTGTAATACTCCCCCAATATCTGTGTTAAGATCAAGATATTGTTCAGATACACTGTTATAATACCTTCTGTATTATAACTTAAGTCTCAAAGTTAAGATGAAAGTATACTCTTGTATTGAGTGATATAAAAGAACTCAATAGATTTCCAAGCACAATGTATCTACCCTTATATATACTGAGTTAGTGGTCTATGCTACATAAATTCTAACCTACTCTAAAGGCTATGTGTATTACATGCTATTGACATATAGTATGATATCATTCTCCAACATCTTTTATATTATTTTATTGTGTTATATAATCATATGACTGCGACCACCCTATGACAGGTGTTATGTTTTTATCATGCCTTGTAATATGTGTGACTGTCACATGTAATGCCACATCACACTTCTTTATCTAAGTCTAAAATAATAAAAATAGAAAATAAAAATAAAAGAGAAAGAAAATAAAATAAAAACCAAGTCTATCATTTACAATTCTAATATTCTGCTATAAAGTCTTAGAAGATATTATTTATCATAGTCTAAAATATAGTAGGGCTGTTGGTCATATTAAAGAATATTACTAGAGATTCTATTACAAAATAAACTACTCACTTATTTATAATATCTAAACCTTGGATATATTCTCAAAGATTGAGGAGTGATTTAGAAGTTTAATAATGATGAAAATGATGATAAAGATCAATATAAATAATAATGATGAAAAGATGAAAATTGATATTGTTAAGTTTGAGGTCTAATTCTTAGAAATAGAAGTATTTATACAAAATAGTAATAGTCTGTGCACAAGCTGTTTACATCACATGATCAAAACTCATACATAGTAGGGCTGTTATCTGTCATAGCAGATGTCAGGCTAATTTTAGAAAATAACTAATTATGTTACTATATTAATATGCTTGTATCTCTATGAATACTTATTTCCATATAATATATAATATATCATTATAAACTGTTTGATGAGTACTTTCTAATGTAAGTTTAATCATAGGAATCCATTCAGTTATTCCTGAGATAATAGCCAATGAAAATTATAATTACTAATAGTATAATATCTTAGTAATCTATTGTTATCTTTGTATATTCCATATATGCACAAATAGCTCTTATTTGGAGCTTTCCAGCGCAACTTAGTTTGTGAAAATAGGTCTATTTGTTGTAGAGATACAAGTTGGATGAAGTTTGTAATAGGTTCAAAAAGTTTATAGTTTATATAAAAGGCTACTTTCCACTTATTATCTATTAGAACAACTAGCAGGGTCTATGGGATTTTGTAAACTTGAGTAATCTCCTAGAAGTTCTAAGTATGTATTAACTAAGTACAGTTAGCACTTATCTCCAAAAAGTCTTTAGAAAATAAAATAAAAACTCCTAGGAGTAACAACTATTTATAAGAGAATCTGAAACTTTTATATAATAAGTTCTAAACTATTCTAAAAGCTTACAGTATTCATTATCTCAACAGAACCCTATACAAAGTCTGTAGTACTCAATAACTATTAAAAACTTCAATGCAAGCCCACAATGCTTCTACCATGAGTTATACTTACCACTACTGATCTTATTAGTGTTTTTCTATATTCTCTCTCTCTAGACAACTTTCCAAATATTTCTATTAAGATTCCTGGCTACTCTACTCCCATTATTTTCTGCATATATTATAACTGTTCTACTTGATTAGTATAAACTATAGAGATACTTATAGTAGCCACTATCTTTAGGAAACTCTATTTTGTCCTCTTAGAATCTTTCTGAAAATATAAACTTCACTAAAATAATATGAACTTCATTTAGTCACTCTAATACTATTCTAAATACTATTAGAATATATCCAATTTAGCAGAACAATGCTAGTATGACTGAGAAATAATAGCAATCAGATAGTTAGAATATCAGAATTAAATGATAGACTTAGTTTATTTTATTTTTCTATCTTATATTTATATTTATATTATTTATTTTCCTATTTATGGATCTAAAATTAGGGTTTGGTATGACAGTCACATATAATGTCACAGTTACAGTCATATGATTATAAGTTAGCTATGTATTATCTGAGAATATAAAAAAAGAAGTCAGAATAATCTTTGACTTTAGCTTATATGCTATTGCGGCAACTACTAGATACAAAGTCCAATAATCACACAAACAAGTAAAGCTTTTAGTAGGCTATTGATGTGGGGATCACAAGAGAACTCAAAAAGAAGTCTCTGCTGCATTGCTACTCTATTTATAATGTGAGGAATGTAGATAGTTCTTTCAACAAAGATGGACCTATTAAGCATATTGTGGTGGTGAATATTCATTATCAGAAGCATAGAGAGAGAACTGAGATTAATGTAATAGAAGAATAGAAGTGGAAAGTAATTTTGGAAATGCTGTGTCTTGCATGTTACAATTCTGAGATTAACTAGGGAATAGAAGAGGTAAAGATAACACAATGTCCAGAAGAGTTTAGAAAGCAGTGGAGACCAAAGTAGAGAAAAATAGGATAGCAAAAGCAAAAGAAAGAAACAAGAAAAAGAGAAACAAGAAGAGAAGGAAAAGAAGAAGAAATAAAGAAGAAATCAAAAAAGAGCAAGACAATGGATATGAAAAAGATAGCAAAAGAGTAGAAGATTTGGAATAAGAAGGAGGAAGCAGTGAAGTCAGAGAAAGAAGCTAAGAAATTGGTTCCTCCAAGATTTTACAAATAAATCTATGTCTTTGAGAAGAAAGCAAGTGAGAGAATGCTAGTAAAAAAAGATGTGGTATCATACAATTGAGCTGAAGGAAGTGTTTGTACTGAGAAAGGGTAAGATTTATCTACTATCAAGAGAGGAGAGAAGAAAGATACATGAGTTTATCAATGAACAATTGAGAAAATGGTATATTAGACTCTCAAATTTGCCTTAAATGGCACTAGTGTTATTTTTAGAAAAGAAGGACAGTAAGAAGAGGATAGTAAAGGACCATGGGTATTTAAATAAATGGACCATTAGAAACAATTATCCTTTATCTTTGATTTTGAATATAGTAGAAAATATAGGCACAAAAAAAGTATTTACTAAAATAAATCTATAGTGGGGGTATAATAATATACAAATAAAGGAGGGAGATGAGTGGAAGATGCCATATTGTTTAAACCAATGGTAATATTCTTTGGCTTGACAAACTCATCTGTAATGTTCCAAATAATGATGAACAAGATTCTAAGGGACTTGATCAACATTGGAGAAGTGATGAGTTTTATTGATGATGTAATAGTAGGGATAGAGGAGGAGGAAGGATATAATGAAGTAGTAAAAGAAGTAGTGAAAAGGTTAGCAGAGAATAACTTGTATGTAAAGCCAGAGAAGTGTAAGTAGAAGATGAAGGAAGTAGGATTTTTAGGAATGGTGACTAGACCAGAGGGAATAAAAATGGAGCAGGAAAAGGTGAAGGCAGTATTGGACTGGCCAACTCATAAAGAGGTCAAGAATGCACAGAAATTTTTAGAACTTGCTAACTACTATAGATGGTATGTTAAAGATTTTGCATTCATAGCTAGGCCATTATATGACCTGGTGAAAAAAGAGCAAAAGTAGGAATGAGGATTAAGGCAGGAGAAGTTATTCAAAACATTAAAGAAATAATTCAAGTTCAAGATCTTAATAAATTATAAGAATTTGGAGTACTTCATTGCTATTGACCCTCTTGGTTAGTGGTTACTACAAGGTATATGTACTGAAGGATGAGAAGTTAAGACTAAAAGTTGTCTGGTTATACCATAATATGCTAGTAGCTAGGTATGGAGGAAGATAAAGATAATAGAGTTAATTATGAGAAATTACCAGTGACTAGGAGCAATGAAGAATGTTGGAAAATATATAGATAAATGTGATATGTGTTAGAATAAAAAATAGAACAGAGATATCAGTAAAGAAGTTAATGGCAAATAAGATACTAGAGGAGCCATGAATGTACTTTATAATAGACTTTATTACAAAGTTACCATTAGTAGTAGGAAAGGATATAATATTGGTTGTGTGTGATATATTGTCAAAGATGGCACATTTTATAGCAACTATAAAAGAGACATCAGCAAAAGGATTAGTAAGATTATTTAGAGATAATATATGGAAGTTGTATAGGTTTCTAGAAAGCATATTATTGGATAGAGGATCATAGTTTGTGGTGAAGTTGATAAAAGAGTTGAGTGAGATGTTATAAGTAGAAATAAGGTTGTTGACAGCATTCTACCTACATACAGATATATGTAAGAGATCCTAATACTTTTGTACAGTAAGCTCTGAGCTACTCTGAAAGCCTGTGGTGTTTATCACTCAAATGGAATTCTATATAAAGTCTATAGTGCTTGATAACTATTAAGAGCTATAATACAAATCTGTAATGCTACCACTATGAGCCACACTTGCTATCACCAATTCTATCAGCATCCTTCAATGTTTCCTCTCTATCTAGGCAATCTTCTAGACATTTCCATTAATGTTTTTTAGCTATCTAGTTCTCATTATTCCATATTTATATCATAATTGTTCCACTTGATTAGTATAGACTATAAAATATGCTATATTCCATCATACATGTAGATAATATACTTAGGATCCTTCTGAAGATGTAAACTCTGTTGAAACACCATAAACTTCATTCAGTTGCTCTGATAGCAAGACAAAATTTCCTCTCTGAAACCTCAATATATTGATTGATCTAGCAATTTAGAGCTGTCTACTCTTATGTCTTGATCTTCTTTATCTTTTCTCACTTTCCAATCAATGCTTGTTCCCAACAATCACCTCATGATCTCTGTTAACACCAACAAAGTTTTAAGACTTTTTTATCACTATTTAAGAAAAGTAGCTGAGTACTAGTAGGAATATTTTGGCCAGTCTTGTAAACCAACTCTAAGACTTGTACTTATTTGTACTCAATACTACTTCTGTCTCTATATATATACTTCTACCTCCTAAAATAAGACTTTCTTCATCATCTAATACTTCCACACCTAGAAATCCTCCTATTGATCTTGATATTTGCCTATCTACTGAATAATTTAGCTATGATTAAGACAAAATCCTTTAGGCCCTTTTCTTCTTCAGAAGCAGTCAAGCTACAAAATAGTCAAATGGCTTGTTTAGAGAAGAGTCTAGTACTGGTATCTTTCCCGTTACTATCTAGCCAGAGTTCAAAGAGCTTTTTCATACCCACTTCTTTTGTATCAATGCTGCTACAGAAGCCATCAACAATTTAGAAAGAATAACTTACTATTAAGAGACTTATGCTATAAATAATTATTTAAATAAGTTCTATATTGTTGTAGCAACCACTAGACATAAAGTCCAATAGCTACACAAGCGAGTAAAGCTCTCAGTAGGCAATCAAGTGGGGAAATTACAAGAGAACTTGACAAGGAGCCTCTGCTAAATTAGAGTCCTATTTATACTGTTACATGTTGGTCTGTGCTACTACCTCATGTCTGCCTTATGTCTTGTTCAAGGCCACCATGTGTACATCATATGCTCTGACATCATCTTTCAGATTCTTCTATCATATTCTAGTCCTATGATGTCACATCATGTGACCTGACATGTGACTTAAATGTCACATACCTCTTCATTGTCAATAAAAGAAAAAGAAATTCAAAAGAAAAGAAATATAAAATCAAGAAAGATAGATAAAAGAAAAAGAAAAATATTAGTGTCCAGAGTGTTCCATAACATATATCCTGATCTCAAAAGCTAGATATACTGATTTTTATACTATAGTTATTAAGTTCTATTATGGACTTTGAGTAGTAATCTAGAACTAGATTATGATCTTGTCAGTTAGGAGATCTAAAGATACTGACCCTACTACTTGGTTTGAAACTGTGCACAAAATTGACTTGTTGTAGCAACCACTAGTTAAAACAACTAATATACTACTAAGTAAACTTAAAGACAAAGTATTTATATAACAGAGTCATGGTCCATACTAGTGATAAATAGTTCTATCCTAAAGTATATATGTTGTTTATAAATCTATTACATTATTACTATAAGATAAACATATCTCTAACATCATTGTTCTAGTTCTTTCTACTATGTTTCAGACCTATAATATCACATCATGTGACATATTATGTGACAACAGTCATATACTTCTTTATTATCCAAAAGAAAAAAGAAAAGAAAATCAAGAAAAATAGATAAAAATAAAATATATATTCTATCTACATTTTTAACTAGCACTAGTTATTTTAACATAAGCAGTTCAAAGTTATGCTCTTTTTTGAACTCAGAGCACATAAATAGTCCATTTTCTTCAGAGCTCAGAAATGCTTGATTGACAAATTCTTTATATATGCTAATCTTCTCAATAATAATCTTTATTCAGACCTCTCTTAGATAATTTATTCTTCATATTACATTTATTTCCTCCATTTATATAGAAAAATTTATATTATCTTTGATACTATTTAAGATAGCAAACTTATTAGGAGAGACTAGCCAAGAAAAACTCCCATCATCTTTTAATAACTTCTAACTAGTTTTACAATTGACCATCTTTAAATATTTCTTTCTATACTAGCATACTTGATTGGTCTACTACATATATAACACTCTATTAGGGATGGTCACTCACCTATATTCATTATATTAGAATTTCTAGAATGTCTAGTCATAACTGGCCTGTCAGATTATCTAGATCTTAAAAAAGAGTACTATTATCATAAATAAGCTATTCACTAGTTGTGATACTTGAACTTAATGGTGTTTTAGAGGTTTAGTATAAGAAAGTAATGATAATAGGTGATGAGTAGTATCAACAGAAATAATTGATGAAAATTGATGTTGTTAAGTCTGAGGTCTAGTCCTCAGATATAGAGATATATATATAAAAGAGTGATGGTCTGTGTGCAAGCTGTTACCATCACATGATCAAAACTCATACCTGATGGGAGCTATCATCTGTCATAGCAGCTGTCAGGCTAATTTTAGAAGGTAACTAATTATGTCACTACATTGATATACCTGTATCTCTACCAATACTTATTGCTTTGAGATGCATTATATATCATTGTAAATGGATTATTGAGCACTTTCCAATGCAAGTTCAATTGTACAAATCCATTCAGCTTTTCGTGAGATATTAGCAGATGAAGCTTTTACAGCTACTGATGGCCTGATATCTTAGTCATTTGTTGTTGCTTTTGTACATCCCACATATGTGTGGATAGCCCTCATTTGGGGCTTTCTAGCACAACTTAGTTTGTGAAAATCGGTCTACTGGTTGTAGAGATACAAGCTGAATGAAGTTTGTGACAATTATCTTCTAGTTTTGTCTCTACTTTAGGCTTTGATTCTGATTTCAATTCATTATTCCTGTAAGCATAATTTTGAAACACCAGTTAAGTCTCAGTAGTACAAAAAAGTCATACTGAGAATAGGAATAGTTTAGTATAATAAATTAAAACTATATTAGGGGATGGCCAACACATATAACTCCAGTTAGTCTAATTATCTAATTTCCAATCTCTAGTATTTCTAAACTGTTAAGAACTCTATTAAATAAACAATTCTACTAATTTATACTTTTGAATATCATTAGTATATATCCCTTAATCAGATATACAACTTCTTGTGAATGCATTTTTGACTTCTAGTCATTTACAGTTGTCCACAGTCTACTTCTTGACTTCTAAGTTATCATAGCATTTTATAAGGTTGCCAAGACCTCTTATTTGTTACCTGTGCTCTAATTTTATCAGAAAGACAATGGTAATATATAGTCATGAGAGTGCATAGCCTCAGATGTTATCTCAGTAATAAACTAGAATTGTATTCTATACTATGAATACTATAATAGGGATAGCAAAGCTTATCATATTTATGAGTATTTTTGTCAGCACCAGAATCCTGATTTTCTAGCAGATAGCATATAATGTCCATACTATGCATAGTTCAGGAAGGCTACCAAGAAAGACAACAAGTTATTGAAATGGAGATTTGTATGGGCATACATTTGTTAGCATCTTAGTAAATACACACACTACAAATAAATCCAAGACAAGGAAAGTGATTGCAAGAGCATTTTTGTGATTCTTTCATGAATTCTTTCCAGTTGAAATATGCTATTTGTAGTTCACAATCTATAGAAGAGAAAGTAATCAAAAAGTTTTTAACTTGACAAGCTAACAAAAACAAGCTGTGTTAGTCTACTAAACAACATATTTCTATCTGGGAGAGTGAAAAACAAGGACATTCTAATCTATGCAAAATAAATTCTGGTTTCTTTGTTATAATTAATGCCTCCTGGAGACAGCATGGAGAAGGGCAAAGGATATAATGATATAATTAGCTGCACCACAAGTAGTCTCAGTCAGTGCCTCATGTAGTAGGTGCTACAACCTCACCTTATTCTTATTGTTTCCTTATGATATTTGTGTTGTAGCAACCACTCGTCACTTAAGGACAAATGATCTCACAACCAGCAAAGCTCTCCAGTGGGCTATCAAGTAACGAATGGGAGATTACAAGAGAACTCGACAAGGAGCCCTCGCTGCATTGCTCCTCTATTTATATAAGTTACATGTGGTCCGTGCTACAACAATATCTAACCGACCCTAAAGTCCATGCCTCTACCTCATGTCC
>Ga0157364_1002205_pt1 | contig 17825 bp, 3 predicted proteins | sample AttsexASBM2_FD_111476 | JGI IMG/M metagenome (GOLD analysis project Ga0157364, IMG submission 111476) | Fungus gardens microbial communities from leaf cutter ant in Ribeirão Preto, State of São Paulo, Brazil - Atta sexdens ASBM2 | ecosystem: Host-associated > Fungi > Mycelium > Unclassified ... | reverse complement strand
TTGTAAATAAAAAAAAAAATACAAAAAAAATATATATATATATATATATATATATATATATATATATATACTATGTGTATTATATACATTACAACGAAATTATTCGATGTTAGTACAAATTTTCGAGCGTATGCAAAATTTTAATTTGTATCGCATTTTCAACGTAATATGAGGAATAACAATAAAGTTTTTTGTGTTTATGTAGTTGCGCGTAATAATTTTTGTTGATGAAACTCTTATACACGAAAATTAAACGTTAAAAATATTATGTACTTCAAGAAAGATGGAATCAATTTTCTTGCTTTAAAGTCAATTTTGCTAACGAAAAATAGTGAATAATGATTCGTTATTCTCTGCGCATTATCAACGTACAATTTATTAGTATCAAACGTTTGTTTCAATGTTAGATTTCAACAACACATTAATTTGGAATCAAATGAACTGGCTCTGTGATTAGTAAATTCTCTTAATGAGACTAAACAGTAAGCCATTTGCATTGAATTCTAGTAAAGGCTTTTAACCCCCTACATTTCTAATTTGCAAACTATATTTGCTATGGATAATGACACATGGGATACAGCGTCGAGCAATTGAAAACAACTAATTTAGCGTCCAATTTATACGTTTAATTACGTCCATTCCAACACTAATGAGCAGAAACGTTCGTATAATTGAAAGTAAAGTGAATCCTATTTGTCGTATTTGGTATTTTCGTCTTGTTGCGATTATTCTAGTTTTGTTCTCGATACAGTTTTTCTAATATTCAACACATATTTTTTTTTTCTTACACACACATTTTTATTACCAAATATAATATATATTCCAAATATAATATAATATATATAATTTATGATATGAATAATTTATAAATAAAAGAAACTGAAAAAACGTGTTGTGCAAATAATTTAAAGCAGCTTCAAAATATCTTAATGTAAAATATCTTACTATAATGTATTTTTTCAATATCTACATATTTTTATAAATATAAAGTACACATTTATATACGAAAAAAACGATTTTGCTGAAAAATTTAATTAGATAAATTTGGAAATAGTCTTTCGATCCGGACTATCTACATGGATTGCTAAAATTTAAAAACTTTTTACAAAATTCATACTTGTGTTATATGTATAACCATTTTGATGGATCAACAAAATTTATTTTCAGATTTGATTCTAGCTAAATTTTTAGGTACTTCAATAAAATTGGTTTTTTGATGCATAAATGTATACTCTATATTTATAAAAGTGTAATTTTTTTTCGCAATTTTTGGAATGCTCTACTTTACTATTATTTAAAAGTTTGAAATGATAAATGTTTACGATAAAAGTAATATTTCGAAAGAAAGTTGCGCATTTTATCTAACAACATCCCTCGAGAATTTATTCGCATTTACCTTTTCTATAGTGACTCGATATCGTCATATATCGCCGCGCCGCCGTCGCTGCTTGTCGAGCGGAAATGAAATTGAAGGAAATGGACGAGAATAAGATCGTTTTGGTTGGGCGAATTACTTAAGAGTGAAATGGCATGGACGTCGGGGTTGGGGAGATGCATCGAAGTCGCACGAAAGGCAGTTGCGAAACAGTAAGGTGGAAGGAAAAACCTGAGCAATCGGGTCAACGGAGAGAGGTGTCCTCGAAAGAAGAACGCCAAAAGGAAGGAAACTTACTGTGAGAGAGGAAGGGTGAAAGAACGATTGAGTTTAAATCGATCGGAAAGATTAGAGATGACGAGACACGACAGAAAGGATCCGGGCTGAAGGGAGGTTCGTACTAGAAAAGAGAGGATGGCAGGAGAAATCAATTTCGAATTAAAGTACCCACGATGGATTTGCTTCTTCGTCTCCGTTTGCCTCTTGTTCCTTATTTTACGTCGGTTATACGGAATGTCATTGCGGGCATTGAACGCTTTCCATGTGATCGATACCAAAGGCCAAACACAGAAGAATACCGTCAGTTTTTTAATGGCGAGACATTGATGGCTTTCGAGTAATAAGCTATTGAAGATGAAGTATTTCTCTCGCGATACAAACGATGGAAATTGAAAGCGGCATCTTATTCCTCGAATTTCAAAAGAGTTTATCCGAATGGAGTTTCAATTTATACGTACATGGTACACAGAGATATTTCAAATAAAAGAGTTGCGAGAAAAGGTGATTAAGCTGTTACACGAAGAATGGTTAAAAATTGATAAAAATATATTTGTTCGCAATATTCGATGCTTTCCAACTTCGATTTTCCAATATTCTCGCAGGCAGTTTGCAAATATTTCTCCGTAGTGTTTTCGTTTTTGTAAATGAAATGGTTATTCAGACTCTTTCAGAATATTTCGATTGAAAATTAAGCATTTTACCGACACTTTTGATGCAACTTTTAATTTTAACGTGGAGAAATTTAAAGCGATATCGATTCTCAATCGTCAGAAACTGCAGCGTTCCAGCACAGTATCGAGTATCGTACATAAGGCAAAATAGATACGTGGCACGTTCAACCATATGTGAACGTTGGAGATTTTAGTGCCAGAAGTGCATACGTTGCGTATATGACATAAAAAAATGAGGAAAAAATCTTTTTATAGGATGTACACGTGACCGGAGTGCCTGGGAGTATATTTGAAAAGAGTCCAAACTCCACCAAATGCGATAACGCGCGAGGTGGAAAGAGGAAACTCAGTTTATTTTAGTGTTTATTTCAGCGCCACGTTATTTTTCGCGAATAAATCGTCGATGATGTAACCGGCGAGTTTTTGGCGTGCGCTGTATGTACGCAGAAAATAAAGATAGTTGCACGCTGCAGAAATCTCAAATACTCTCAGATAATATAATTTACATCATGCAGATACATAGCGTGGTTTGTTTACCTCTGTGATTAATTAGTCCGTAAGAACTCTTTACGAGTGTGCAAAAACAATTTGCAAAGTCTATAGAGTTTTTAAGTAAAGATTCGATGGCGCAAGAGTGAAATGAAGAAAGAATAAACAATTTTATTCAACAACGTAATGGTAATATATATATGTGATATGAGAACGGAAAAAACAATTCTGGAAAATATTTTTAACGCACGGTTTGTATGTCGGAGCTAAAACTTGCGCTAAACGGGAAAAACAGTTTTGAAATCTTTAAAAATTTATTCTAAATATAGATCTGAAAATAATTTTGTTGAATTGTTAATAAATATCTAAAAATAATTATGTTGATGACGTTCATAATTAATGGTACTACAAGAAGTTTTTACATTGTAGCAATCAACTTGAGTTTTATATAATTATTTTAATAGTTTAATCATGGACATAGTAAGAATAGACTGCGTAGTAAGAATAGGTAAGAATTCCTGTGAAGTTGGCATTATTTGCTTAAGAAAGAATGAGGTAACTTGAAGCATATTACTCTTTCTTTCTGAATTATCAAGTTGAAGAGATATTCTGATCTAGCTGAATTTTTCATTAAAAAAACCGTTTTTTTTTTCATGCAGGATGTCTCATAATTCGTGACCGAAATTTTAATAATAACATATGACTTAAAAATAAGACAAAAATCCTAATACCAAAAATGTCGAGGCTATAACAGTGTCGAAATTAATTTGTTATATATATTTATTATTTTTAATATACGCGCGCGTAATTTCATTTTAACTTTGTAATATCGATTTATTTAATCTAATATATTGTGATGTGTGGCTGAAATTATTATTGCATCAAAATCGATGAAATTATTTAAACGAATATACAAATATTATTTGCAAATTGATTATTTTTTCTTTCTCTCTCTCTCTCTCTCTCTCTCTCTCTCTCTTTCTCTCTCTCTCTCTCTCTTTCTCTCTCGCAATTTTTGATAGAAAAAATTAATTACCCAATTACGTTGGGTAATCTTGTCCTACCAAATGTTTTATGTTTTATAAATATTGTTTGATATTTATTTAAAAATCGTATGCAATGATTTGCTTGAAGGTACTTTCGATATGCAATTCACGTAGAAACGTTCAAATAAAATAGCTCTTTAAGTCCTTTCTGCTTTACCGTCTTTTTTGCGTTAGTAGTAAAGTGCTCTTGTCGCAGGCGGTATATCTGATGTTCAGGTATTCCATTATAATAATACGCTTCGTCGCCTTTCAATTCACGTTTCGCTTTTAAAAGGGTTCCGCGACTGGTTGTACGTCAGCAGTCGCGAAAACACGGTTTATCACGAAGTAGATTAATGTTTTCGTCTCTCATTTAGGTCAGAGCGCTGTTAGCTTATTCTGATGTAATGCCACGATGTACAATCTGCCTTCCTACTCCGGCTAACGTCCATGAAAAAGATTACACATGGTCCTAGTATTATATTATGTTGATTCTAACACAGTAAACGATAATGGAATGTCAGGAATAATGCTGCACTGACTGAAATATTTCAAATTATACGTTGATATTCTTTACGTTTACGGTCCGAGATCATTTTAAAATAATAGAGAGTCATACAGTAAAAGCAAATGATGGTATGTAAATAAAAGAACGATAATGTTGCATTAAGCAAAATTATTTTGCGTGATGCACTTTTTACAAATAGAGGGCGATACAAAGATTATTTAATATAAATATTAACTCAAATATTCAAATAAAGGAACAATAAATACTATACGGTGGCTCTAATTACCGTTGCATTAAAAAGTATACATTAAAATATACATGTCTAAAGTATTTACAGACTTAAAGAATAGAATTAATTTCGTTTGTGATTTAAATTAATAAAGATTTAAAAAGATTTTGAAATTTTTAAATATTTTACTGCGTTTATTTTTTGTACAACATATTTAAAATATTCTTTTTTAATGCAATTAAAATTGATAATTTTATGATCAATATTTTTTTTACCTTATGGGAATTATCATTATTATGAAAGATAGGGATATTTTATTGATAGTGTAATTTTTAGGGACATATTAATTTGTTCTTACAAACTTTCTGATGAATAAGTAACGAAGATAATCTTTCACAAGATGCTTCTCTAAATCAAAATAACTGTTATTCTTCTATAACAGGGATAGTCTATTGTCAGTGGCAAGACTAAAGAAGCGTCATCAGAGAAAAATTAAAAAACCAAAAGTGACACAACAACATAGCAACCGTACTTTGCTAAAATCTTTTATACTTTCGGTCTTTGACTGCATTCGTTTTATTTATTTTCATGCTAAAAATATTAGAAGCTCATATTTCATTGTCGCGTTTTTGTCACATGACAATGATTTTGAGTGTACTGATGCCCAAATAAAGCAACAAGTCAATAACGCCAAAATGGCATTAAAATAAATCGTAAATGATTGAAAAGTAACTTTTAGGTCTCATCTACAATAGTCACACAAGCTGTGTCACAGGTCGCAAGCTTATTATGACAGCCAATCTGAAACATTAATTGTAAAATTGATATTGATGTCTCCATAAGCTTGCGACCTGCAACACAGACTGTGAGATTATTATAGATAAGACCTTAGTAATTAATTTGAACTTTTTTTGACATCATTTTAATGTCACAACATAACTTGCTTGGGTAACTATCGGATAATTCTTTAGGGAATTTTATCTCAATCAAAAAAAAAGGATAGAGTAATGCTTGAAAATAAATCAAATACAACACTTCTGATTAATACTTGGTTTACTTTAATTTACAATTTACTTTAAAACGAAAAATAGTAATACAATAAAAGAAATAAGCTTTATTAGATAAAAGTTATTTTATTTTTAAAACGAAAAAAGAAAATACTAGTAAGATTAATCTTTTTTTGTTTAATTCTGTAACGGAGTGGCAACATTAAAGATTTCGAACTTCTATAATGGTACAGACAAAAAGATTAATCTTACTTAGCCAACCCTGCTTTATAAAGTGCTTTTGTTCACCTGTAGACCGTCCCATTTATGTTTTCTTGAAGATTAAATGCGTTATTGCATTGAGTTCATTTGACGCTCACACTTTAATGAATTAGGTTACGAATTCATCATGTCATTGAACTTCCTTTGCAAGCTCGCTGAGCTGTATGAACTAGGCGATTACCTACCGTCTCGAACTCTCGGCACGAGATTCAAAATCCGGGAAACAAGAGTGGTCACCGGATTCCACATCGTACCGACAGTTTCTACACATAGGTCGTCCGCCCGCGTACAACGCCCGCGGTCCATTCGTCTCTATCAGCATTGTTTTCCTGAACAATACGGACAATACGAACAACTGCCTGAGGTTCGTACGACAAGCGTTCTCTCACAGCGCAGCTCAGATTCTCCTTAATGTTAAGGCATAACACGCTGTTAATTACGCACTGGGTCAAAGGTTATTAACGATGGTACGAAGAGAGAAGATTCGTCGTCGTTTCTGGGACACAGTTCATCGCGCTTTTATATAACTCAGTTACATAAAACTCAGTTAAACCGAGTTATGTAAAAACGCGATGAACTGCTTCCAAAGATGATGAAGGTTCTCTTTTTATTAACTCATTAGGTAATTAACGGAATGTTAAAAAATTGAATTAAAATTGAGTTGCAAAAAATTATATATACATTTACGTAACTCTGAAATAAATACATAATCCATATACTTAGGAAATTTTAATTCTTCGTCTGCAATCTGGGGTCTTTTTTTATCCAACTGAAGTATTTTTATTATCCAAAGCTTTCAAAAATCCAAAAAAAATTACCTTTCAACATCTCTATTATATTATCAAATAGTTTTTAACTCAAATGATGAAATTTAAATTGAAATTTGCAAAAATGAAGAAATTTGAGAATAAAATTTCGTACCAAAAAGATTCAAACTGCAGCTGGAGAGTTAATTAGGATTAGTTAAAATTATTGTTAATAAGCAAGATATATTATGAAAACATATATACATATAACCAAAAACTAATCAGTTTTATATTAGTTTTAATAAAATTTAGAAACAAGAGAATAAATTGAAAAATGGATAATTTATTACGCTTATATATGTATATATTTTTTCTATATTAATAAATATGTACCATTGTAAAATTAATTAAGGATTCTATTTTATATAACATAATATATGATTATTGTATAAATGCATAATTGCGTGAAAATTTAATTTTATGTTACCAAACCGAAAATATTAAAAGATGCATTTAAAAAACTGATTAAATTTATTGCCGTTTTGAGCTATGTAAAATGGCCAGTGTTTAAATTTTTACAACGTTATTCATATTTTAATATCGTGTACAACGTACGTGCATGTTTAAAAAAAGATATTTGCATTATACAGTGTAGCACGATGGTCATTAAAACGGAGGACATAAAATGGGACGTAGCGCTTCGTGGAATACACGAAGAGGAGCCTCTTATCTCTATGTAATCGCTCTATCATAATCCGCGTTTTCTACCCTTATCGTCAATGACGACGAATCGCGATCTCAGTTATGTCTTTTTTCATGATTCAAACCGGGAAATAGTCCAATGAAAATATTTATGATTTTCCAAGAGAAGAACTCTGCCTAGCTATTCCATCAGAAGTCTCGCAATATAGCACATAATTAAGTTACGTTGCCAGTGTGCTCCGACTACTGCGTAAAGAGCGGCATCTTGCCAGCTCGTTATGAAGTCATGATGTTTTCCTTCAAGAAAAAGATGAAACTCGCGGAAATGGCACGAGAGTACGCAAACTCGCAGGAAATGGAAAATGCACCACTCCATGCATGTGTTGACAAGACAGGAGAGAGAGAAGATGATATTCTAACATCTCATTTCGTTTTTAATATCCTATGAGCTTCTTATATCGCGCTAAATACATATAACAATTTTAATTCTGCATTATAAACTTAATAGTCTATAAAGTGTAGTAAGAATACACATAAAGATGAGAAGTTTTACGAAAACTACATTTTAAGAAATTTTAAATCGTTGCGATAAAAAAATTTATTGGCATTGCGATATGAAACTACAGTACGTATTTTTTAAATGACTACATATTATTAGAAACGACAATTGATGTGTAGAATTTAAATATTAGAGCAAGATGATCAATTTAATTTTCTTCGATGTAATAGAATAGATAAAGAGAGATCATTTTAAAAAAGTGCTCTTAATATAGACAAATGGGAGTTTCATATTAAACGCAAAGTCATGTTTAATTATGACAAAGAATTAATGCCATTATATAAGCTTATGCGAGAACTTTTATCAATAGATGTTTTTTATAATCTGAATTTTATACATTACTAAAAACTATAATGAAATAATAAATATAATATACGACGATATTTTCTTTTATTAGAATTCATTAGCGAAAGTTTTAAAGTTACCGTAAATGGAAACAGTACAGTTTATTAATTATTCATATTTATTAGAAAGGAAGACTCACCAAAGTTTTCTGCTTTATGAATAATTTTCTGATAACTATGTTAATTATGTTAAATTTAGCATGAAAAAAATGAGATTTTATATTAACTGAATTTTATATTAACTGAATTTCGAATCTTATACCTAATAAAGAAAATGGTATATTTTTTCATTTGTATTCTTATTTATAATATTTATAATATTCTTATTTATAATATGCAAGAAAAATTTATAATATGCACAAAAAATTAAATAGGTTTATTACATCTTGATCAGAGAGAGAGAGAGAGAGAGAGAGAGAGAGAGAGAACTAATTAAATTATTCTTATTTATTTAAAAAAGAGATTCATCACATTTTGTATTAACTTTATAAATAATTGTTTGATAAATGTTAAATTTGAAGAAATTAAAACAAATAAGATTTGATACCAGCAGAATTTTATCTTCTATTAAAGAAAGAAAAAACCTAATAAAGAAAAAAGTATATTATTTTTCTATTTGTTTTTTTATATAATTATATACAAAGACAAAAAACTAAACGAGCTTATTATGTCTTGTGATCCAAAAGGATTGATTAAATTCTACATAATTAATGTTTGGGTAATCAGGGCCGAATGATGAATTCATTCGAATCATTCGATTATTCCAGCTGGGAGCAGTTGAATATATTGCATGTGACAGGGATATCTTGCTGGATTTCCGCTTTTATTTCGTCAATAGAAATCATGGGTACACATTTCTCCGTAAAATCTCTTTCAATTTGTCCATACTGTGTGGAATTATGAAATGTATGCATATCTGCGTGTGTACGTGAGTATGAAAGGGGAAAAGGGGGATAATAATCTCACGCAACAACGCTATGCAATATGGCATAACAATACACATCGATGCATCGATATCAATATGTTTGATCGATAAGCTTACGTTATTAGAAGTAAAACAAGAAGACTATAATCCATAAGTCGGACAACACGCGGCGCTGATAGAAATTGACGGCATTGCGATTGGATATCTCCATCCTTCCCGTACCGTCCGCCATAAACGAACGTTCGATTAAACATTTTTAATTGCTTTCCTTCAATTAGCGGATTGTACGGGCGTCACGTGCAAGGCGTTTTGAACTCGTTCAGCTCGGTCCAAGGCTATCGTTCCATGTATTCCCGCCATCCCTTTTTCCGTCATTTCTCTCCCGTTTCATACATTTCCCATCCTTTTTCTCCCACTCTCTACGCTCGCACACGTTCGCACGTATACACGCGCACGCGACATGCACTCTCCCAGTTTTCCTCTTCTCGCCTATTCCACAGATTATTCGGGTTAATCCGCCATTTCCACCGACCAACTTCTCTTTCCCCTGGCTCCCACTCTGAGTTGGCCCTCAACACCCGATTTCTGATTGACTTTTCGCCCTCTCGCGCGTTGACCGGCTCACTCGCCGACCCCATTTTCAGCCTCGCGCCAACAGCGTTTTGACGTCGTAAAACGGGGCGACTATTATCGATAATGAAATATTGAACTGCTGTGTCCAATCCAATGGTAATTACCACTAATTACGACATTCGACCTACGAGAAAATACCGCCATCGCCAAGTTTCGAACTTAAACTCATCATCATGTTAGTTTAATTCTGTGAATCATTAAACGGCCGTTTCTACCACGCCGCTTTTCCGTTTGACGACTTTTTGGAAAGCTATCACCACTACGCCGATTTGTTTAGCAATCTGCGGTAAGCATTTCAGTAATTAAGTTTTAAGTGATATCATTGCCTGATTGCGAATATTTGTTGGACTTTTGAATTATTGTTTAAAGAGATAGTCACGGAATAAAGCTTGAAATTGCACGAGAAAAACTTTGCAGCAAGGAAGGCTATCGAAACTATCCAATATTATATAAAGTACTTATATAATTTGAATGGGTCTCAATTTCTATGGAATTTCTGTGATTAATCTTTTGAATGCGACCTTCAAATATTATTTTACTTTGCTGTCATTTTGTCTTGCATCTTATTTACTATTTGTATTTCGTTGGACATGCAAAAATTATTAACTTTTCATCTGACATCTGACATTACATGTGAAAGAACTAAGAGAAAAGTATTTGGTATTTATGATTAAACTACGTATCGTACTTATATATTATCTTAATTACACACGTTATCATATAATTGTGAGTTATGATTGTAATGTTAACAATAATATGTTAATAATAATAATTGTGTGTTCTATCAGCAAATATGTAGTACACATAGTAGTATCATCAAAAATGCTTACAAATTATAATTGAATTATACTAATTGTAATCATTTAATGATAATAATTATAATTTATAGTTACCAGCAAATGGTTGCAATTACTATAATTTAACTATCATTTGTAATTATTTTCGGTGCAACTATGTATATATTTATTGCTAAAACAAAAATTATTATTTACTTGCATTACAATAGTTTGATAACAAATAATTAGAGTATACATACCGAAAAACTCTCAGTAGGCTATTCTTAAAAAATTTCAGCAAAACATAATAATCACAAATTGTGAGCATCTTATTAATTTTTAATTATCCATTTTATGTCGATATCATCTTTTCACTCGCACAAATATTTACAACGAAAATACGTTGTTTTTCTAGACATCATACATTTACTCTTCGAGAAACTTTTTAACTTGCTGAACGAACAGCGATGAAAATAAGATCTTGTTAATCTGGGAAATTGCTGCCAATTACTGAAACACATAATCGGTGAAGGGCGGATTATCACCGTTACTTCTCCACGCATTTCTCAGTTTATGAACAATACGAACTCGCGTAAACACTGCGTTTTCGGCATGTCCTTCCGTCGATTCGCGACATCCAGCAAATCGATGCGTTTTCGAGTGCTACTTGTTCCCAATTAGTCATTGTCTGCTGAGCACAGTCATCGAACGTAAGAGGCGTTCTCTCGTCGCCTCTAGAACAAATTGACACGGCTGCGTTATCGTAGCAATTGTCGCTTCTGGTGTCTCTAATTTCATAGTGGCTCCATTCTTCGTCCTCGCGTACAGCAATACGACCGCTAATTAAACGTATATGTAAACGCGTCCTCTAGGTAGATCGCAAATTCGCATCGCTATTACCTCGCGAGCTATGAGATTGAAACAAAAGCACTCTAATCATGTGAACGCGCGGTCGCTTTACGATACATGCTACAGCACGGTGCTATGTTTGCTAATGCTAAAGCGTATAGATCCGCGTACTGCAGTTCTATCCGATTTCGCGAGATCATTTCTGTCTATCTGACTACAGTGTAGTACGTACGTGTTTGCTCATGTAATAGCAGCGTATTGGCAAAAGCGGTTATTTGCAGATTTGAATTACAATTAAATTATTCGTTAGATTTTCTGAACAACGCTATAAGATTCGTCCTAAAATAGATATATATAAAATTACAATAAAGAATTACTGTTAAAATTATTTTATTAATTCTGATTTTATTTGATTAATTCTGATTTTATCAAATCGAAATAGTTTTCTAATTTCATTATGTTAACACAATTTTAGTTCCAATTCTAGTCTGATTTGTTAGAATACAAGGAAAGAACGGTTTTACGAAAGTATATAAAAATTTGTATATAAATCTGAATAATTTTGTTGGACCATCGAAATAATTACACAAGAAACTCAAGCATGATGAGTGTCCTGTATTATTTTAATGATTCAATAAAATTATTTTCAGATATGTATTGTAAATTTTTAAATATTTCGGTAAAATCATCCATTCCATATGTTATTTCGCGTGAATAACATACTTTGAATTTTTTTATTTTTAACATTCTAAATTACTCCGCACGATATTTAAGATTATATAATTGGAAAAGAAACGACGTAGATCCGTTATCGCATTTGTTGCTTTCGGTGTGTTTTACAACGTCACTATATAAAGCAGCAAGAAGTTGAAGCCAGGTTTGTGATTTTTACCGTCTCAATTCTCATTAAATATTATATAGTCACAGTCGATTAAGCTCGGTGCAGTTAAACTACTGAAGTAAATAAAAATGCGACACAAAAATACATGGGTAGTTGACGAGTCGTCTTAAAACTCCCGGAGTATCACTATATATTTTCTTGTACAATTTTAAGTAGACGTATTTGGGGCTTGGGGATTTGTCGCGTTTACAAGGAAAAAGTAAGCTCAGTGACTTTAATAACTTCGTCCGCATATTTTTACTGTCTTGTAAAAAATTGCGAAAGTTCCGTTTTACGAGGTGACGTTTAAAACGCGTGTTGTGCGAAACTCGTCCCCTTGGCCATTTCTCTGATATAAATCGGCGATTACGTGCACGCAGAAATTGCGTTTGCAACTCAGGAACAACGTATCTTTATTGGCTGTTGAAACTTTGTTCCCCTTCGAACGATTTTATAACGCGCAGTTGAAAGACTTATTCCCTAAAATGAAAATGTAGTGAACGTGCTGAATTTTTTTTTAAAGAATTCCAAAAATAAAAATATGTGCGGATAAAAAATTGAACACACATAATATACATTTATTAATAATAATAAATATAAGTTAATTAATAATAAAATAAGATGTAAAATGATAAAAATCTTTTACCAATTTAATGCTGAAAATTATCTTCAATATTAAAAACATTAAAAAATAATTTAATAATTTTAATACAAAACAATAATTAATCACTTTCTAGTATAAAATTTCTAAGAGATGTGTAAAATATGAAAAGAGTTATGATAATAAAATCAATATATGTTGTGTCAATTTTTGAGAATTGCCTTTTTGAAATTAGACTAAAGAATGTGGATCGATATCCGGAATAGTATTGCAAGTTTGATAAGATCCTTGAGCTGTTCATTCTGTCAGTCTCATACAAGATAACTTTGGAAGTGATTGATCGACATATCACAGGTGCATTCCTGGTAAGCAGGCTTTCGCATCGCGGTAAAATGCCTATCAGACGAGCTTCTCTGTGTAACTAGCTAATCACAAGTTCTATTGCAGAGAGGTTGCATCGTCAGCAGGAACTCTCTCTCTTGTAACGCAGCTAAGATTCTAGCAGATCACTTTACGGGTCACTGCAGGCTAAACTGTTCGCTATATAGGATAGGTCACATACAGTGCGCAACCTGTCTGAGAAGTGGAGAACCGGAAACGTTCATCCAGCTCCTGTTTCATCGACCTCTCATTCTCTCCCTTTCTCTCTCTATCTATCTATCTATCCATCTGTCTCAGAGAATAGTCCACTGTTCTAATTAAACCATTTCAACTAGGAAGGACAAAGATTAATCCTCAACAACATCTCTTTCTTTAAGAGCATGGCTGTGTGCAGGAACATAGGAACAATAATGGAATATATGGATCATGAATTATTGCTTAACCATGCGGTAATTAACTACGGACAGACCACATATTACTACTACGCAAAGTGATCGCAGCTCTGAGTGAATCGTGACCGAAGAGCTACAATATCTGAGATTAGTATTGGATTCGTAGCAGGTGTTTCGATTACAATAATAACATATAAAATAGCGCATTAACCAAGTTATAGTTAATGCATTTCTTCACGTAAAAGAAAAAAAATTAAGTTTCCGCAAGACGAAGAAAACGAGAAAAAAATAATACGAAGATCAAGATTGTTTCGAACAAGGTCGAATCCGATAAAAGGCCAATGTTACATTTATCCGTTTTTATCGTCATATGATAAATTTTTTAAGCCCATCGGACGTATTGGCTATAGGATAAAGATCCGAGAATCTCTTTATCTTGCAGTTAATTAATATGTTTAAAAAAAAATTTGCCGTATGACAAATATAATATCAGTCTAACAACTACATTTGTTCTTCGGCATTCGGTATACTATGACGCTGGTATACACCGTAGTTGCGCATTGCTTCAGGAACCCTCGCGCATGTGTACACACCCTTAACGCCGACTGGGCTTTTCATTACGCAGCATGATTGATGACGGCCCATCGTCTCGCGATATTATTTTGAGTAGATACGCGCCTAGGCCGAGAGCCCGCAGCAAGACCTATTATCTGCTGGTCCTTTCGCCCTCCGACCTCGACGACCATCACCAATCCTCCACCATCCTTCTCTCATCGTCCTCATTTCAGCAATCCGCCATCGCGCACGCCCGCCTTTGGTTCCCAAACCCTTTTGTTTGACGTGGTCCGACGGCGCTGCTAATGGAAAGCACTTTTAACTGATGCTAATGGAAACGCGCGCTACCGAGTTATCTCGTCGATATCGACGCGGAGAGAAATCACTCCGAAAAATTATCCTTCCTACCTGGATTTTTTCGTCGCTTTCGATCATCAGATTTAATACTGACATCGCATAGCTGAGGTTGACGCTTGAGGGCTGGAATAATCAGTCAGGATCACGATAAGGACGCAAGAATGTTGCTCTTGAGATACTTTACGCGCGTCTTTCGCTATACAACCGCGAGGAATCTCATGAATTCAGAAAATTTTACTCGTGGTAAAACGCACGGAGAAAGAGAGAGAGAGAGAGAGAGAGAGAGAGAGAGACGAGGCACGTACGTATATATATATATATATATATATATGTAGATTCGAAAAGTAAGACGTGCGTGAGAAAGAAAGATTTACGATAGATAAACTTATGTACGTAAATGTATATTTATGAGTCTTTTTGTTTGTTGAGAAGATTGCCGGGAAACTCGCTCATTTGTTCAAGTATAGTTGCGTAAACGACGTTGTAAAAAGACTTTTGAAATACTATCATATTATTATGAACAAAAGATAATAGAAACTGCGCAAAAGAATTTTGAATTATAATGCATCTTTCGAAAATATCATGTAACTTTGAAAAATAATAATATTAAAAATGTTCTAGACAGTAAATCATTCAAAAACTGATTCCAATTTATAGATATATTATTAAAAAGTCTCTTTTACTTAAAGAGACTTCTTATAATTTTTATTTTTACATATTTTTAATAATCTTATATATTTTTCTTGTTATTATAGCATTATTAAAAATATATAATAATTGTCTGCAAAGAGAAGTGTCAATCATATGATTTCAAAAAATTATCCGTATGTAAATAGTATGATCGATTATGAAAAAGTTAGTCGAGATTATTTAACGTAATATCTAAATAATAAAAATGTAGAATAATATCAGTCGCGTTCGGTTTTCCTAATAATTTTATTCCAATGTAGTAATATGTCTTTATTGAAAGATTGAGACCGTCGTGTTCATCTGATGTTATTAAACGTCGTCATCAAACCGTTATTATGGAGTACATTTTCTCAAGCGGATAAAATCGAAACTTTCTTCGCTGAGGATGAAGAAAGTGGATTCCTAATGAGAGCATCGTTGCGCGATAGCATTTACGCTACATCGATCTTTTCCGTGACGAATTTTCGTGTCGTTTCACCTCGTCTCTCCGTCCTTCTCTTTTTTTTTCTTGCCACCACCACGGAAAATTTGTCTTGGTCTTATCTCAGCGTCGTGTTGTAACCATCTGCTACGCGAGAGGGTTGGCATCGGGCGTACTCCTCGCCATAAATTCCCATCATGTTCAAAAACAAACAGAGTAGAATTGATCCATTCTCTTTCTTTCTGGAAAAGGATGAGCTTCTACGGTACTTTTACTCGCATGTATACGCGCGTGCAATATATATTGTCCATAAGAACTATTTGCTATTGACAGCGATCGCTTCTTACAATTGCATTACGGTAGTGTATATGCGTTTGTCGAACAGATACATTTAGGACAAAAGTTATTTATTTTAGGACAAAAAGTTTGAGAGTTGAAAATAATATTTAATTTAATGATTACTAAAAAAAGAAGATAAATATCATGATTATAGGAAAGGAATTATTTTGTCGAAATATCTGTAGAAAAGCTACACTCTAAATTTCTTGTAGTGAAATCTCATTCTAAGAGAGTGAAAATACTCTTGAAAAAAAGTAAAAACACTTCTTGAAAAAAAGTAAAAATTGTCACTTTTTTCAAGAAATGAAGGGTGATTGTATTTTCATTTTCTTGGGGCGATATTCATAGTCCGTTCTTATTTTAAAATCGTCTTAAGATGTCTTAATGCGGCTCTCTGATTGGTTCATGACATCTTAAGTTTGTACTTAAGACGTACTTAAGACGGTATCAAATATAAGACCCGACTATGAATACCGATTTTGGAATGAGATTTCACCGCAAGAAATTTAGAGTGTATTAGATATATTTGAAAATAATTTTACTTAGACCAAATTATTATGTAGATCGTTCAAGTTAGTTACAAGTATATTAAAATTTTTGTGGCATTGTCATCAATACTTAAGGATTTTACGTAATTATTTTGATGATTCAACAAAATCATTTTCATATTTCTGTTTAATCAAATTTTTAGATATTTCAAAACTGTTCTTTCCATGTAGCAAAAATCTCTTACTTGATATCTCTTACTTTGAGAGTAACAGAAAATATTTCACATATGTTAATGGATTATTCGTGACATACAAGTTCTCTCATTTATAATTTTCGTTTCCGTGTTCTTGCATATTCTGATGGATATAGCGACTGGATAGTTTATTTTTTACAGACGTCAGTCGTGATTGCGTATGACAAATTAATGATCCGACACGCTTCATGCATGAAAAGTTTCCTTACGGCGCGAAAAAAGGCGCGTTTCGTCAGCGCCGTGTTCCGGAATGAAAATCACGTTTACCATCCGTCAGTCGGGCCAGACAACGTGCCCGGCATTCGCCTAGAATTTTTCTAGCGGTAATTATGCCTAAAGATTCGTTTAGTGGGAGTACCGAGCTTCGAGTGTTCTTTCCAGCTCGCGGTTGGAATAGCAAGCGCAGCGACAATGGCAATGGCGGTTCTGCCATAGAAAATGCAGACGAGCGAAAGGCCTAGTTTTCTGAGCGTAATTCGAAAAAGGCTTTCTGTAGCGCACATCATAGAGAAATCCTTACCAAAGTGGTTCTACCGCCGTGATGAGTAACCGAGCGGATGATTTATAATGAACCGAAGGGCCCGCATTCATTTTCGGAAAAAGTCTAAGCTCTCAGCAATCCGCCTACAACGCGACTGAATATTCGCATGAATTAACCGACTCGTATGATCGATTCTGGCAGTTTCCGTTTGCGTAATTCGTCGCGTAAACTTTGCTAGGAAAAAGTCGCGTCCGTGGAAATCGAATAAGGATCTTCTGAAAGATACTGAAAGGAGAAACTGTCTCCGATCTGGAGCGAAACATAGAAAAGAGGAAGACAGTTTCAAAACATTTTTTTTTCGAAAACTATTTTAAATACAATTTTTTCGGGTCAGCTTGCCGCGAAGAAACACCATTTTTTTCGAACAAAAATTATATCATCTACAAAGTATCTACATTTCTCTCACTCGTAGTACCTACAGTTTACGTGTGAAAAATGGCAGTTCTCCTCGCTCGAAACCCGACTCGTGCAAAACTGTTACGCAGAATTGTCTCGTATTCAAAACTTTTCTCTTGTTCACTTATTGTCTGTTTTATTTATAAAATAAC
>Ga0157364_1002204_pt1 | contig 17833 bp, 12 predicted proteins | sample AttsexASBM2_FD_111476 | JGI IMG/M metagenome (GOLD analysis project Ga0157364, IMG submission 111476) | Fungus gardens microbial communities from leaf cutter ant in Ribeirão Preto, State of São Paulo, Brazil - Atta sexdens ASBM2 | ecosystem: Host-associated > Fungi > Mycelium > Unclassified ... | reverse complement strand
TAAATTATATATATATATATATATATATATATATATATATATATATATATATAAGAAACGATTACATTTGAAGCATTATTCTTTATATTAATCAATATATTCGTTTATGTTTGAGCGCGAATCTTTGACAATTATGGAATAAATGTTAAAGAAATATTGTTAACTGTCTGTGATCGTGTGTTTGGACTAATCTTTGATTATTGCATATTTATATGATTTAATATACACGTTTGTATTAAAAAAGATCCTTATATATTTTACAATAAACGTAACATACCTATCTAATAATAAAAAATACAGTGCAATAAAATTATAGTTCTAATTAAGCAGCAACCCCAAGTGTCAATATCTCATTATATTATATAAGAAATATTTCGCAAAACGTTTATTTACCCCTTGCATTGGCGCACTCTCCATCAGGATGTGCCATACGTTGCATCGCGGTGGGTGCGACTCCCAAGGGCATTGAGACTTTGTAACCCAATACCGTCGTGCTTATATCCCTTTCGGACACGTTTCGCAAAAATCTGGGACGTATCTTGTAACTGCAAAAATATTAAAAATGATTAAAAAGGACAGTCACATTTTTAGTCGCTAATGTATATGAAGAATATACATATATCCTATCTTTCAGTTCCATGAATTAATTGAGGAATCGTATACAATATTATACAAAATAAATATCTAGAAAAATAGTAATATCTTTTCAAGTCAAATATTTCATATTAAACTTATTATTTATTTTCTTATTTCTCTCTTTTTCTTTCTCAAAATCTTTTCTACTTCTTTACTTTTTTAACACAAATAAGCGAATAAGGCCATATTTGATCAATAATATTTGAAAAGTTGAAATTGGAAATTCAAAATTTGTGTTAATCATTTTTCAGCTGATTTCCACTTACTATTGTCTTTAAGTTTAGATTAGATAGATTACATTACTTTTTAAAAGCTTCCCTATTCCATTTTACGCTATATTCTTCTCCTGCACCGCCTTTATAGTAGTCCCTTATGGAAGGTGTCAAATGTTCCAGAGCATGCTTCTCATAGTCTTCGATACACACATATGCTGCCATCTTAATCACCCCAAGAATTAATAGTTGGTCTGTAATGAAAATATTATTATATATGTATTTTAATTTATCTTGGAAATGAATTATAAGAACATTTATAATAAATTTATAATAAATCTGATCGAGAAGAGGCCATATAGATCGATTCACCGATTCAATGAAGATTTTTTTGTCAAGTTGTAAATTTTATTAACTTCTTTGCCAATTCTGGGAGTTTTGAATGATTTTACATAAAAACTTTATTTAACGAAAATATTTGCAAAATTTTTATTAGTGAATCAATCCACGTGATCTTCTTTTATTAAATTCATTATACATTTTTCTAGTATTTTATTCTCGAGTCTTCTCTTACAAAATGTGTTCTTATAATTTGCATTATAACGTTTTAAAAACGTTTCATATTTGCTAATTGATACTTTATAATATAATAGTAGATAATGACATAATATTGCTGCGAATATGCAGCGATATCAAATATATATAAGTGACGTTATATGTATCAGAAGCGCATTATGTAATTCAAAGAGTAATAACAAATAAACACATAATTTCAATAAAGCGTAGAAAGGCTTATACTAGATCAAAAATACATGCTCTCATTTTCTAATTTAAAATGAAAATTTCCAAGATAACTCGAAGAGCTTTGTTATTAAGATAAATTATATTTTATAATATAATAACAGGTAATTTTTTTTCTACAATGTCATGTAATTGCGATAGGTCTCGGCTTGACAGAATATAATAATCTTATTAATCGATTATTCCACGATTAAAATTGTAATTTTATTGATAACGCAAATAGAACAATTTTACCGATAATGCAATATACAGCGGAGTTAATAGTAACTCGAAAAAATTGTAGATGAAATGCTCGAAAATTCGTGTAAATGAAAGAGATTAAAAAGATAGACTTACCAGCTGGATGGCTCGTTGTTCACTTTTACTCGTCTCGATCGTTAACAAACGTCTGACTATATTCCCCGATAATTCCTCGCCGATAGCGCCACGGAAAAATTTTGTCATATACAGATAAAATGTTCTTAAATCATCACGGGTTGTTTTTATCTATCTTCGCAATGCGATGAATATATCAACTGTCTTCTCATGAAGGATAAATTGATGTAATAAACATAAACTCCAAGGAACGTGGCAGTTTTATTGAATTATTTTGCCATTTTATGTTTTTTGTCTTTAATGGATTATTATATTAGATGCCACGGAAAGTTTGTGTTATTTTTTTCAAGAAATATTTATAGAAGAATAAACGACATGGACTAACATAATGTATGTCGTATAATTTACATCGATGTAAATTGTTTGGTAACACACTTGTCTCCGAAACACGATGTAATATGTTTTAATTTAAGTGTAGAATAAGTAGAGAAATTGTTGTTTCGACTGAATTTTATTTAAATAGACGATATACTTGCCGAGAAATATTACGTATAACTGCGAGTCGAAATGTTACGAGTTACAAGGCCAGTATTCATAGTTGATTCTCTTATATGTAGGCCTATCTTATCACAAGGTTGTAATAGGTAGAATATTATTAAAGATGATACTTAAATACAGACTACAAATACTGGCTACAAACAAAAATTTAAACAGTCAGTTCAAGATAAAATTTTTATTAAGATAATAAATACTTTAATGGTAATAGCTACTTAATGATTTTTCAACATTGAGAAGGCATTATTAAAATGCGTCGCGCTATTGATTATTTTAATTATCACCTTAACAAAGATTTTTTTTAAATTGTTAAAATTATTAAGAAAAAATTTTAAGAATTATTGCAGAATTTATCATTTTATAACTATTTAAATAATATATTATAATAATAATAATATATATATAAATAATACCAAATTTGTCAGAAACAAATTTTATAGTGCCTACTATAAATCTTGTTGGCAAAATTCTAACAAAAACAATAAAAGAATATTAATAGAATATAACAAATCGATTGTTATCATATTTTTTTAATGTAGAATCTATATATCAAGTAAAACCTACCATTTCTGACTGAGAAAATAAGATTAATGTGAATGTATTATGATAATTCTAATCAGCAAACTGTTGATGTATTGCTAACATTTTGCTTATTGAATTATAAATAGCATTATGAAATAGAAAATTATATTGCAGATTTCCTAATCATAAAGTGTCAGTATTACATTACCATAATTAAGATTTAACGAGGTATTGTATGATTTATATTTAATTATTCATATTACATAAATTACGTACGGAATACGTATTAGATTAATTTTTTTCTAATAAAAAACACAGAGAAAGGGAAAAGAAAACAATTGTCTGTTTAAACTTTACTTTATTACATTCTGTTAGAAATAATACACAAAAGTTTTTCCGGAGGCGGCAGAGGTCTCCTTACTGCGGAACACGCAGGATACGCGTGGGCGTCGCCCGTTCGTAAGTGAAAGCCCCTCGCGAAAATTGGCAAACCGTCGCCCGCAACCCCTCCGTGCGTATTTATATTTTTGTGTATGTGTTTATTCGTTGTTGTGTATGCTTATATGTGTTAAATGTGTGTGTGTTCGTGTGTGACCGTGTGCAATTTTCAATTTTATTTCAAATCACTCCAGCGACCGCGCGCGCGCTCGCCAGCACGTTGTGTCTAATTAAGAATATACAATCTTATAATAATTATACTTATATTATATTTATATATTTATATATATAATATGTATATCGAAAGAGAGTCTGCGAGGGACCATAAATAATCGCGCGGGTCGGCGGCGTGGGGAAGGGTCGCAGGATCGGTTGGCGAGTCGATTTTATGAGTTTAAAATGGAAAATGCCTGCATAAATGCGCCATTAAACGGATATGTAGCGCGTAGAGCGACCTGAGCGCTTCTTTTGCATTCTCTTTTTATAGAATCGCCTATAGAATTTCAGCACGTCGACGGCAAATCTGTATCTCGTTATCTTCGCTTCTCCTTTCTGCCAGATCTGACATGAATTAGGGCATTGATAAGAACGAACGATCGAAAAATATCGATCTCAAGTCTATTAGATTCTATTTTAGGATTAAATTCTAATATATTTCGCATGTCTCTCCTCCCCTTCAGACGTTTTTCCAAACATCTTTTCAGATTTTTTTATGTCATTTGCATATAATATTCCCGGAATGAGTCCTGATTGTATATAATCAAGAATCTGAGAAGTTACGCGAGGACGAAATAAGTGAAAATGTTATACGAGCCTTGCGATTTCCTTATTCGAAAACGCTCGTCCTTACGTCCTTTTATCGTAATGATCCTCGAGAAGTGAGGAGGATCCATTAGAAACATTCAACAAGCGTGAACGTATTTGATTATTAATACACGATGCTAGCACAATTGAATTATGAAAATTATTACTAAAATAAAATTAATATAAAATTAAAATTATTTGAAAGTAACACGTTTACAGCATTATTAACAAAATCCTAACAGATAAAACGTACGGTTAAAAATTTTCTTTTTACACACTTGCAATGTTTTTCTTGACTTCCCTTCAAAATTCGCTGCGAATCGCTTTGAAAAGTCTTGTAAGATTTCGCGTATGTATTACAACAGCAAAAAATTATACTGGAGTAAGTATATTCCATTTCATCCGTAATATTTTATTAGAGCGATTGCGTCAATTAACAGATCTTTCCTAAGCAGAACAACAGGTCATGATATATCATTTTGAATTGTTATCGAATGAATTTTAATGAAGGAATTATCAAATATTGCTTTTAATAATTATTTTAAAATTATTTTGATACCATTTTTGTGTTACAATGACTTTATATTCTGCTTGGACTCTAACAATTTCAAACTAGTTTTCTCTCTCATCCGCTTGTTACGAGCAACTCAAATAAAGGATGAGAGTAACTTTGGAAATCGGAATTTGTAATGTACTCTCTGCTTTCGTATTCTCAATGCCATAGAGAGCTAATCATTATTCAAAATTCTTCGAAAATCTAAAAACTTCTTTTGACGTTGCATCTTTAGATATTTGTCACAATTGCGTTAATTTCATGTTAATTTCTTTTTTCATGTGTCAATTTCCACCTCGAGATTTTCTCATTATCGCATGCAGTGCGTTTACTGTCTATCCATTTTAGCTCTTCGTAGCTGCATATTATCAATTTTTTTCTGTTTGAATACATAAGAATAGACTCTATTTTGATTTTTACATCGGCAATTGTTTGTTAAAAAAACCACGTTTATATGTATAATTCATATAACGCTATTATCAGTGAATTCCATGAATCGTTCTCATGAATTCACTTGTCATATTCGCCTTATAAATAATAAGTATGATCCTATGCAGGATCCTTACATTTAATTATATATTTCATCTTGTATAAATACCTTGCATAAATACAATTGTTATCTTTATTCGCTAATCAATCACCATCGATCGGTTTAATACCACAATCCATTCTTCAATTACCCGAGGTTTCAAATTCGGCCTCTTTTCAAATCTTATTTAACATTAACGTTCAAAAATATTTCGTGTCTCTTTGACATCGTCACGTTTTAATAATTTCTTCGTGCATTTTACGTTTCGCGTCGGATTTCTTTTGCGGCATTGAATTATACGAAATGACAATTTCCAGAGTTTCGCTAGAACGAGAAAATGTTACGCAAAAATCAGATATTTCATACACCGCGTATAAATATTCTCCTAATTTTATTCATTGCAATGAAATAAGCTACATATTTTAATTGCAATTAATAGTACGCTCGCGAGTCTCTTACATTTTCATCTTTTCGCCACGACGCGATTCAATACAGGAAAGCCTTGGATTCAGTTATGTGGTTGATTTATTTGCGTCATATTTCTTGCCTTTGTTCTGTTTTCTTCTATCACTCTCTCTTCCTCTTTTGCAAAGCACTAGTATTTGGTTTCGTGCGAAGAAAGCGTAGAAACTAAATAGTACTTGCAACAGGATAAGCCTGTTTATGTATACGCGTGCAAACGTAAATTACATAACATCTCTTCCGCACACAACGTAATTCTCCCTAAAAATCGGAGGTTGCACATTACAAGCTGGAAAAAATTTTAGGCGATAGGATATTTCGGTGTATTATGCGAATATTAAGTTAGTTCTTTTTTCGGGGTTCTCTTTACATTCTAAAAAAAAAAATTCTCTCAATCAAGTTTTCTCTTTTTCTCGATATAATTTCTTTCTTGCAGTCTAATTTTTATATTCTACCCGATATAAAAAAAATTTATATATACTCAAGTATAAATATATATATGTAATTATATATAAACTTTTTTTACTGGACATCTTTAAAGCTTTCGAAGATACGCAATCGCGCATTCTGAAGCAAACTATCTAACATTTAGATTAATTAAAAGGAATACGTTGTGATATCCGAATGTCGAGGATATCATCATCGTACGATCGTTCTTCGATATTCGCACTTCAAAGAATTACAAATCATGTGCAAAAAGTATTTTTACATAAACGTAAGTATACAATACGCATAGCCAGTGAATAAAGAGTCATTAGAAAACATATGCTTCTGGTATCTGACTTTGGTAAGAATTACATCTGCGAAGCACCCAACTAGCCTGAGAATCGTGACATTCGAGTCGATGTTAAATTACAATCAGTGTTATTAAACTGATGAGGATTCTCGATCCGAACGTCAACGTGTGACCAGTGATCTGTCCGACGAACCTCGTTCGTTTCTTAGACGCTACTAACTAACAAAATAAAGCGATACCGATAACTCGAACGATCACGCTGACGCACAAAATAATTCAGAAGCGAAAGCGGGCGCTCTTTCTTTTCTCTCCATTCGAGAAACTTCTGTGATTTTCGCGGATGAGGAAATCTCTCTTAGAAAGATTCAGATTAGAACCAATAGTAAATTTAGTATTACAACTAATGTTCTAATATTAACATTTTCTCATTCTTTCACAACAAGATAATCGAACATAAAGAGCACCAGCAGTTCTCTTTCTTCAGGGCAAGATTGCTCGAGGATCAAGACAAAAGCATGGAGTAGACACACTGTCTGTCGAGGTAGTTACAAGCGACGAGCCCTTCGTATGTTAAACGAGAAAATGCGAAGTACACGTCTGCAGAAACGTTCGTGGCCCATTTGATAAAACGGCGATGACGATGAGAAAGATGGTGATTCCCTTGATGGTCTTGTTGGATACGCGTTGTCGAGAACGTCACGCAGATTAAATGAACGAAAGCTGTTAATCTCCTTTCGTTTATTCGTAATTTTACTGACTAGAGCGTCATTTGCGCTGAATACAATTAAAATTATCTTTAGAACTAGAACTAAAGAAAACATCGATGACAAATCTTTCCTTTCTCTTTTCTCTTCCTTCTCTTCGTCCTCTTTTCATTCTTCCTCTTCTTCATCTTTTCCCTTTGCTACGATTGTGAGAGTTATAACTGCATACGATCTCGAGAACGATACCACTCTGATCTCACGTGCGTTTCGCATGCAGGCGACGCAAGAGCGACACATGCACGTTATAGTTCACATACATTTGCCTTTGAGTCTTTTGATTATTTTTTTTCTTTTTTTTGTTCGACGACCCTCGTATTCTGAAACAAATGTAAATTCACGACGACTATCTTCGCCGATGTGCAATAATACGCAACGTATTAAGCAACGTTAATACAACATTTCCTTCTAGTTTATTCGCAGAATGGGAACGCGTATAAGTTTCTCATGTAAACGTTGCTGCACAATCGCCTTTCTCTTTCCTCACGCTCTTTTTCGTTACGCACAAGCATTATAGAAATCGGTATAATTTCGACGGGTTGAAATTCTTGCGTACACGAGAAAAAGCCTCGCACCAATCGAGTTTCATTTTTTGAATTTCGCAAACGAATTCACACAGGTAACTTTCGCGTACCTCCATAAATTAATGAAATTATACTGATTTTAATCTCTGACCCTGTGTTACGCACAGAAAAATAAAATCCTATCGCAATCTCTTCTGCCCTTTGCATTGCTTCTTTTTTTTCTTTTTGCACGACAATACCGAGCGCTACTTTGTTCATTTGATGATAAAAAAAAAATATGAGAAACGATATTCCAGCAATTCTATCTGTCACTGATTAGAAACAATGCGCTCGGCTATGTCTCGTAATTTATGTCTTCCTTATTTCTCTACCACGCATAAAATAAATGACACTAGTATTCATGACACTTCCAGTTTGTAAACCATATCATCTTTTGAAGTAATTTAAAAAAAAATAGAAAGAAAATCAAATATTGTACATTATACGCTTATTTAGTGATATAATTAAATATTAAATAATTATAGACTACAGTTCGTGTTAACAAAAGTGAACTTAGCATACAGTCTGTGTACAAAAACCAGGATTTACAATAGCGTTTGTCTAAATCTCAATCTATAATAAGAATATAATAATTTTTTTATCACATATAAAAAGCGGTTGTCTATATATACATGTCTGAGTAAGATTATCAGTACCATTATCATTTAACCAATAGAAGTTATTATAATTTGGTACACTGTTTAATTCTGTATTCGATAAATACGAATAATAATAAGCAATACGTCATTACTTCCTGGTGTCTTGACATAGTCGTTGGTTTTTCGCACGAAATCTTATGTATACATACGGCTCGCTTGTTCCACACGCGACTTTTTTTTCTCTTTTCTCTCTTTTTAAAGATTATTTTTATATATCTATATATAACACACGTTATTTAATAAGTCAGAGCTATGGCCAGTTCATAAATTCGAGGGTCGTTCGTCGCATAGTCCACGTTCTCTCCTTAGAATGCATCTCCGTTATGTAATATGTCGGACGATTGCCGAAACGATGTACGCCATGATCGCTTCACAATTTTTGCGAAAAGACCACAGCTCTATCAACGATGAATCGTATCATACAACGATACAAACTAGTATTTGTTTGCTCCATATCCTTTTTGCGTCTCACTACCGCTCTTTTCAATTCCTTTTCTTCGTAAAAATTTGGACTCCAGATAAGGACAGGTTTCGTTTTCAAGCAGCTGCCCATACATTCGACAACTCAATGTCGTATTTAACATGTACGTTATAATAAACGTCATAATAAACTAAAGTGGCCCACCTCATTTTGAGCTCTGAAATACGTTCCGATCTATCTCTTCATCGACGAAATTATCTCTCGTCGTATTCCACGCGTTTTCAATTATACAACCTTCTAAATTCTTTTCACTTTTCTTTTCTATAGTCAACTCAACAAGCGAAGTATAAGCAATCAAATTTGAAGCAACAACTTGATTCTTAAAATCTACCTAAAAGTACAATGGGAGTCGCACAATGTCGAAGGCACAACTCTTTCAAATCGGTCGAACTGAAAGAAAGCACAACAGGAGGCATCATTGGCGTATGTTGAAATTTAGCAGCACGGCAAGCCGCCGATAAAGTGTCTTTCTTCCAGAATGCTCGAGTTATTAAGTACAAGAAGGATTCTTTTATTGTTGTTAAAAGATGAAATAGCAAATGCTATGTATATCTATATATATACATATACATATACATATATATATATATATATATATATACACATATATATAGCGTAGCTATATATTTTTATATATGTATTTGTTAGAGCATAGTTTTTTCATGATAACTGTGCTTTCTCTGAATGAGATGAGAACATACTAGCTCATTTCCCTTTTTGTTATAGTCATATCTTTCGATCGTTAGAAAGATCCATTTCAACTTCCCTTCTTTTTTTTTTATTAGTAACAAATTTACATAGGCATACGGAAAATTATGGTTTATATTTTGTCTTCTAATCGGCAGAGGGATTCCGTAACACACTACTCGCTATACATTTATACAATCTTACGATATTCCTAAGCTTGAATCCACATGCATTAATCGAGGCAAATAAAATTTCTAGCTGTACTATCAGCTTTATCGATTGCTTGAGAAAAGATGGGGTATTTTTTTTTTGTCAAATTGTCATTTCTAGAATTGGAAGCCAAATGATCGGGGAGATACAGAGATAGGGGAGATATCGAGATTAAGGAGAAAGAAAATATCTTTCAGAATGAATTGCCTCAACCAGCATGCGTTAATTCACTTTTCATTCAGAATCGTTTTCCACTTCATCATTACAGTTCGAACATTCATAGCGCGTCATATTATCAAAGTAACTACCCACAGTGAAACTAAGAGATTAGCATGAGTTCGTTAAAGAATGACCACTAAAAAAACAAATCCTCACTTGTTATATCTGTACATGTGCTGCTACCGCTCGCCACCAAGCTGCTGGCGCAGTAATATCTAAGTATCCCGAAATTGTTTCACTGAGGCAGCAACTTGGTAAAACGTCAGTATTCAGCGTTCATTATGGATCCTGGCTGGTATTTTGTGACGACTCACAGTTTTGCGGATTATGCATTTGAAGCGCTAAATGGGGTGTATGTACTGGAGAAGGTCCTGGTTGAGGTTGTTGTTCTTCTTGCATTTGTTGGATCATGGTAAAATCGGGATGATACCTATAAAAAGGAATAATAAATACCTATAAATACTTATAAAAAGGAATAATACTGTTAAAAATCAGTTCATTTATTATTAAAAAATTACTGTATTATTTACTATTAATTCTTTTATAAATAAAATAAAAATCCAATATTTATAGAGTTTATCTGTAAATTTTGCATTATAATATATAATTTCATTTTTAATTTTGTTAAAAAATTTAGACAAATAAATATAAATTTTATAACTGATATTATTAGAAGCATATAAGTATAGAGCAGATACATATTATTACAACTTACTCCATAGATGCCCATGCTAAGCTTCTATTATTGCGTCTCTTAGTACTTCGGACTTGATATTTGGTTGGATTGATAGATTGATATTTATATGTATGTTGATATTTTTCTGCTTCTTCCGCACAATCTTCGCTTGTATCTTCAACTTCGGGTTCTTCAACATCGGGACACAGTTCACATGCTCGCTCTAATGTCTTCCTTGCACTATTGCTACGTTCCAAAACATAGCCATTTGCAGAATCATTAGATTGTGTTGGTGGTGACCAGTTATTGTATGCATGTGTGTATGGAGCCGTAGAAGCATATGGTCTCTGAAAACGATTTATTATACATTTGTAATCATCCTAATATCGAGTGGCTTAATGTTCAGTTTTTGCTACATACTTTGTCAAGTTCGTCGTGGAGCCAATCAATGGCGTGACTCCATTTTCTTTTCAACTCTGGACTGTGATGTAAAAGCTGATGCGCTGGTCTACATTTACTAAAGAGCTGCACCATACATTTAATACACTGATAAGCCCTTTTCTGATAATGATTTTTACTTCTTTGTATCGTTTCAAATAAACCTTCTCGTTCGTCAGGAACTCCTGAAAGATATAATCTCATTGTATTGTGATACTAACGAACAATACCTGAAACAGAGTTTTATTAAAATTTACCCTTAAGTGCATTGTGTACACGATGTGTCTGCCATGAATCCTCCATCAATAGTATCGCAAGCAGCAGATCTGTATGATGCCTTAACTCGTGAGTATAAGCGAATCCTATCTGCCATAACAGCTCACTAAGAACTGTTCGTGACAAATGTGGATTCTCCCAACAACAGTATTGCAATAATTTAACTGTATCTTCAGTCACATTAGCATCCTCAATCAATTTTTTAATGTAACTATATTCCAACAGATAGAATAAATATATTATATGAAATTCTATCCCGAAATTCCAAATTTGTGTTAATCCTTACCTGGTACGAATAAACAATATGTCAGCTGCTTGTGATTGGATGGGCATAAGATATTCTGACTGACATGCGGGATCGCCATATGGATTTGGTAAAGGTTCTGCACGAGGCTGCTGACTCGAATGTACTTTCGACGATACGTCGCAGCATCGTATTAGCATGCTAACTACTTGATGAAGTTTAGTCAATTCCGGATATTGATATTTTATAGTAGGACCTGGGCCTTCATCGATGGCGACTAACATAAACGTAACCGGTACATTTAACTGCAAATAATATTAAAAAATTGTTAAAATATTTCAAACATATTACATTTTTAGTGTCAGATATTAATATTTAAGACCCTATTCTCTTAACTCTGTACGTAACTATTAACAACTGTAACAATATCGTTATTGTTGCGCAGATTTTATACACAATGAAAGCTGTTAATAATCGTTTACGTAATTATGTAACATAATTATTAAATTATGTATTACCTTAAGCAGTTGCGCCTTTTCCGCAAGACCAAGCGAAGCATACGCATGAAAGAGAGAAAAATAATGAGGAAGATGACGTCCATGATCCGAAATTTCACGGTGCAGCAGCGACAATACCGCATGTAACAAGTGATCACTGAGCGTTGCTACTGGATCTAAAAGTATAGCTAAAAATATTTACAAATTATAAAGTAAAGATTGTCAAGTGTCATTATATTGATTGTATCTTTGAATTTTTATGCGAATCTTAGTACTCACTCGGTGCATTTAAACTGGGCGGAGCACATGGACCATCTTGCAAAGAAACATGTGCGAGAAATACCAAAATTTTGAGGAAAGCAGTACGCACCTCCGTACTAGGACAACTCAAGAGGTATTCGCAAAATCTATGGATAACAAATTATATTAATATTAAAACGCAAATATTTTTATGCATTATGTATTTAGAAAGTTTTAATACCTATGTGGATGATTGAACAGCACTTCATTAGCGAACCAAGAGCGCACTGCTTTACTGCTACGCAAATGATGACATACAATGTCATACCAATCTGTTGCCGTACCACGTAATGTTTTCTTAGTGTGGAAACCTGTATAGAAAAGGAATCTTGATGCTAACTGAAGAGATAGCATCGCAAGTTCTTCCGCTTCAGGACTCTAAAATAGAATCGTCACGAGTTAGCGGAGTTCTGTTAAAAATACATCTAACTTATACATGTGATGGACTCACAAGTTTTTCATTCAAATTTTGCCGATTAATATTATGAGGATTACAGGACACCAATTTCTTGATGAACTGAAAGTATTCAGCACTAAATTGATTTCGGTTGTGCATAAATTTTATATTTTGCTTTCGTACACTGTATTCTATTGCTGGTGGCATTTTCATAACTCCTAGTTTCGTATCTAAAGAATGTAAACGATAATGAGATTCGTCACGATTGATTTTTGTGGAAAATTTTCTCGATACTTACACAATGACAATTCATTTACACTTTTCATTAGAGAATTTTCTTCTACATCTAATCTTGTATAAAATAACATATACGCATTCCACCATCGTTTCTGTTTGCGGTAACTCATCCGCTTGAGCATATGATCGAATACCTCTCCTAAATAATCACCACCAAAGCATTGAGATTTCATCTCTTCCTCCTCTTCCATTTTGCATTCTGTTACATCACCATCATCAAATTTGTACCACTTTGCTGTACCGTCGTTCAGTCTGCAAAATTATTGAATAAAAATAGTTTATCAGAAGAATATAAAAATAGTTTATTAGAAATATTTCATACGTTTATATTTAAAATACCTGTGCAAAATGTAAGAATAATAATGGCCACCGCTAGCCTGACCACTATGAACGACGATACCAGTTAATTGATACTTCGTGCACGTTCCTTTTACAGATTCCTCATAATCACAATCTATGACTTCTCCTTCCAATTTAGCTAAACCGGAGACAGTGTAAGGTTCCATGTCCAGATCACGTGGAAACTCAAAGTAATCGTTAAATTTTATAGCACATACACGCTCAAAGTCATATTCAAATCTTTTCAACTGAATTGCTAAAATAGGCGGCAGCTTTTTCACACATAATCTCTTTACTGTTACAACCTGAAACCATAAAAGAAATACATAAAATCTCTAAGTAAATAAAATGTTACTTTTAAATAGAATGTATAACATAACTGGCAAATTATTTTCATAATGTTTCTTTTAAAACAATTATTTTCATTATAATAAGGCTTTCTTATAGATTTTCAAAAATATATCGTCATAATCGTACCTTTTTGTTGCACTTATCACAATGATAGGCGTCTGCACCCTCCAGCAGTTCTCCTTTCACGTATTGTTCAAGAGAATCCAATAAATTACTGTGATTCCGTATGTCAACACTTATCACGCTGAATGGTTCCTCTTTGGAATATCTGAAGATAATGTAATGTGGTATTACAGTCTACCGAAGAAAGTAGAAAGTAAGAACTAAAAAGGTACCTATGAGGGCAACCTTTGCAGATTTTTTGGTCGCTGTATGAGCCACCAAGAATCTTGCCCATTATCTGCTCGTGTCCTAAGGCTTTCAATGCCTCATCTAGGCTCTCTACCAAACTCATGAAGAATTCTACTGCATCCTGTTGTTCTCTAAGATTTACAGGTTCTCCTTGAAGCCTATAAAAATTGAATTATCTCATTATTTAAAATGCTGAGTATAATATATATCCCTATCAGTTTTATATTAATAAAATTGTACGAGAGTTTCTCTATGTTTTTCTTACAAACAAATTATTTTTAAAAAATATTATTTTTACAAATAAAATTATATGTATTCTTACTTAAAGTGCTTCCATAGTCCTCTAGGTATGTAGTATTGTAATTTACTGTAAGCCAGATGACCAAATATTGCTTGCACTTGTTTCAAAATACCAATATTATATTCCTTTCTGGATTCATCGGCACCACACTTTTCTTCGTTCGTATCATTATCATTTGTTTCGATTGTCTGTTCCCCTTCAATTCTCTCCTCGCCCGAAAAATCCTCGTTCAAATCAATCGCCGCGCCTTCTGCTACCAAAAGTCCAACTCTAATGCTTTCCACCATGTACAATTGCTGTAATACTGAATTCATATAACAAGTTGCCCCTGCATTCTTCAAGCCTACGAAGCCTTTAAGTGGCCTAAGCCCCACAGGCGGTAAATAATCCCACTCCACTAATGGTTCGTCCTTCTCGGAGTAAAACATGTCGGTGAGCATTGTGACTAGAAGTTTCATGTTGGGTACACAGCCTATGCAAAGACCTACGAGCAAGTCGAACGCAGCGCTGGTTGATTGAGGAGTAGTGCAAACTGGACACGCTTGTGAAGCGCTGAGTTCTCCGGTACTACGAAGTTGCAGCATGAGGCGAGATGCGGGGAACACAAAATCTTCGACCAGTTCCTTAATCAAATTAACCCCGTGCTTCTCGTCAGAACCAATCTCATATTTCTGATTCGATGGCAGGAAGGCTAACAGTTCCTTCGTTAGACCAAGATGACCCTCGAGCAAAGCTTCATCCACCTGACTCTCTCCAGTCTCTTTTACGTTATCGCGAACTTTTTTCAACCAAGCTATTTCGACGTTTAATAGTGTCTCTGCGGTCGTGAGGGGACAACCTGACATATGCGCGAAGTTCAATAATCGGCACAAAAGCTGAAAGTACTCATGACTCTGTTTCGCGTTTTCCATAACGGTACTGTTTAAAACGGTGAAGAGAAGAGTTACGGTGACCAGTAGCGTTTGATGTCCACCACTGCACCATGTCGATATGAGAAAAAATTGTTCGCCGGCAGCGATTCTAATGGCTCTTGACGTACTAAGTAGCACAAGATCTATCAAGAAGGTATGCCATATTTTGTCTCTCGACAATGTTTCTAATGCCGATGGATTCAATACGAGAGCGATTGTCAGTACCTCGAGTGCTTCTTTGCACACAAGGACATCGTTATTATCGGGATTTCTCTGTTCTTTTTGGTTAGTCTCGTGCATCGAGTGAAGTATTTCGTTCGATGCATTAATATTGTTCAAGTTACCCGTAGATGCGGCCCACGCTAGTCTAATTATGGCACGTATAGTAGCCACATCCGGTAATTCCCATGAAAGGGCCTGCACGAAAAGCTGTCGACATCGATCAGCCTCGGGCCCACCGGATAGCATTCGATGCGCCAGATGCTGTGCTAGTTTGGCTGCCACACTTCTTAACATGTATTCGGTACTTTGATTCGGTACACTTTGAAGAGCCTGTTTCAATACTGTCACTCGACCGCGGTTGTTAACATGATTATCGTGATTCTCCGAAGTTCCAGTTTGCTGGACTTCATCCATCACGCATGCCATCACATTACCCATCACTGTAAGAAGAAGTTTGCACAATCTCAACACAGTTAGGTATGCAGACCGCTTCGTGGTTTCATCTGCATTTGGTAAAAACTTATTTTTGGTTAGCATATCGAGAATAACGCCCGCTTCGCCGCTTTTTATGAAATTATATTGAAATTCAAATGCTCTGTCTGACATAGGATCAAGAGCTGGCATCAACAAAGTGTATAACACCTAAAAAAAAAGAAAACCGTTATTTACAACAACATACAAGGACTTACTAAACTATTTAATGTATTAAATATTCACCTCTAAATTGTATAAAACTTGGCTAGGACTTGCAGTAAAAAATAGAGAATCTACTGTCGTATTCTGCTCGTTACAATGAGAAGGGTTCTGTAAAGCTTCATCATCTTTGTAATGACCAAATAGCCACTGTAATCTTGTTACAGTAAAGGTATCTGGCGGTACTAATTGTAAGAGATTTCGTGCACCATCACGCAATTGTGAATGCTGAAGAGTACAGCCAAGATCTGCTAATTGAAAGAAAAATGTCGCATATTGCGATCTTTGTGACATTACCTAAAACGAAGTCGCATTGTTAGAACAAATGTACGATGCGATATAATTAACTGAGTTTATAAATTTTACATTAAACTTACCACGCCAGGTAAACTATTCTCTGCCTCTACATTCGGCCCGTCGTATGGATGATGCGGAGAACTAGTAGAGCTATCAGAGCTACTATCCGGTGAGCTTGGCATATTGCTATTTACTTGACTGAGTTTTGCAGACAATAACTAAACAAAACACAAATCATATTCGTTAACTATGTATCAAGATTCCTTTTTTTCATTTGTCTCCATTAATACTCGATTAACATTTACCATTTTGTCTCTCAGGGGAATCTGAGAAAGGAGTTTTCTATCATCAGATTGTTCTAGCGATTCTCCATTAATAAATAAATCGAGTTTTACATTTGTTCCACTTGCTTTAATCCTGCGTAATATTTGACGTCTCAATGAAGCTAAAGTGTCATTGCTATGGGTAAAGATATCTATGTCGTCAACATTTCGACCAGGACTCGCAAAACGAATAACAAGTGATAGATGCTTGCCACGAGCTGCTCTGTAATCAGAATAAATATTACGCTATCACTGTATATAAGACAAAAGTATTGTTATCAATATGTGCGATTTAAGTGAATACCTATGTAATGGTAATATTTTTCGTTCTCCTGGAAAAGCTGTATCACATTCGTTTATGTATTCCTGTAAGACTTTCATAACACGACACATTTTTATGGCTTCCATTTTAATCTTGTTTGTCATTTGTTCTTCGCGATCCTCCTTTCCGTCCAGATATACTCTGCTTAAAACAGTCACAGTATCATAATGAGCTTTCAATCTGTCCATACATTCCGCTATATATGTTTCATGAAATGCTAAAACAGACGACTGCAACCGCGGTCCTAAATTAGTGTTCACTTCTTTTAAGAGTTCTATGCCTCTGTTTGCAATTTCTTCTGGGCTATTTGTTACTACCTGTAGACAGATAAGATTATCATTATACAAGCATGTATACGAAAAAAAAAAAAAAAAAAGAAAAAAACCAAAAACTATAAAATAAAAAATAAAAACAAAAAAAAAAAAAAAAATAACATAATCTTCACAATTAATCAT
>Ga0157364_1002203_pt1 | contig 17835 bp, 9 predicted proteins | sample AttsexASBM2_FD_111476 | JGI IMG/M metagenome (GOLD analysis project Ga0157364, IMG submission 111476) | Fungus gardens microbial communities from leaf cutter ant in Ribeirão Preto, State of São Paulo, Brazil - Atta sexdens ASBM2 | ecosystem: Host-associated > Fungi > Mycelium > Unclassified ... | reverse complement strand
AGGGAATTCAGTATGTGGTTGTTAGGGAGTTTAAAAGGGCGTATGAGTGCCTTTTTGGAGATTTTAAGGAGATGGAACCTGATAGGCATTAGGCCTGCAAGCGCTTCGATGCCTTCGAGAGGGAAACTTTTTATTAGTACTGACTACTCTAAATTCTTTATTAATTAATTAATTAAATTATTTTTGAAATGAAAGTTGATAATCTAATATCTTAATGATCTGTTTTTAGCTAAACAAGTTACAAGTAGTATTTATCTCTAAGAGAATTTTAAAAAACAAAATTAAGATAAAAGTATACTTATATATTGAGTGATATAAAAAAACTTGATAGAGTTTTTACTATAAAGTAGTCTACTTTATATTTTTAAAAGTTAGTTTATATATATTAGAGTTAAAAACAGTAGACTTAACTGTTTTTATTTTATTTTTATTTTAGACTTAGAATTAGAACTTAATGTAATGTTATATATAACTGTCACAAACAGTTACATAATACATAACCAATGTATAACACTAATAGTATATAGTATATATAGTCTTTAGAGTAGGCTAATATTAGTATAGCATGAACCAGTAGTCTAACATAGATAAGGTAAACACTTTTGTACTCAGAACTCTATTGAGTTCTCTTATGTTAACTTCACTTTATAAGTTTTTAATCATAATATTAGAACTGGATATTTCATTTTTGAAACTGTCTAACTCAGAGCCTTTTCTACTCTTTCTTACTTTATTATTCTTAACTGAGAGCAATACTACTCTTAGTTAAGAAGAATTACTAGATCTTAGACATAAGAGATGTATTAGTTAGGTAGAGAAAGCCTAGTTGTTCAGATTGTATCAAAGTCTACTAACTTTTTAAACATATTAGTTAGTATTTTTCATATAGAAGTTTTGTACTACAAGATTTACTTATAATCCATCTATATAGAAAAATAATAGTGACTCTTTAGATATTATTTAGAGTAAAATAACTTTTTTAAGTTAAAATCATATACAATTTAATTAGAGTAATAGTCAGTAGTTTAAATAGCTAGTAAACAGTATGAAGAAAGACTTAAAGAGAGCTTGCACAACTTTAAAAGAGTTGTTTAAACTAGCTGTAATGTTCTTTGGACTTACAAACTCTCTAGCAACATTTTAAATAATAATAAATGAGATTTAAATAAGATTCTTTGGGACTTAATCAATACTAGAGAAGTAGTAAGCTTCATTAATAACATTATAGTAGAAACAAAGAAGTATAAAATATAATAAAGTTGTAGAAGAAATAGTAGAAAGGTTGGTAGAAAATGGTTTATATATAAAACCAAAAAAGTATAAGTAAAAGATGAGAAAAGTAAGGTTTTTAGGAGAAGTAATATGTTATGAATCAAGACTCAAAGTGTTAAGTCAAGAAATAACTCTTGTATTGAGTAACACAAGAGAACTTAATAGAGATCCCTTTACAAACTAGCCTATTTTTTATACTACTACTGATGGTCTGTGCTCACTACTGTGCACCCTACCCTAAATGACCATGAGTATAACATGAGGCCAGCATGTGTTGTCTATGCTGTATGACATCACTTTGTTCCAGAACCTTTTACTTCCTTCTCTTATATCCCATGATCAGTCTTGTGATTACGCTATCAAGTTGTGACTGATGTGACAGTGTGACTGATAGCCCCTAACCCGAGTTGTTCTAAAAATAGAAAAAGAAAAGAAAAGAAAAGAAAAATAAAATAAGAAATAAAAATAAAAATAAAAGTTAAGTCTATCATCAATGATCTTGACATAATAAGACCAGAGTGAATTAAGATAAAAAAGGTGAAAATAAAAGAAGTATTGGACTAGCTGACTCAAAAAAAGTTAAAGATATACAGAAATTCTTGGAATTAGCTAATTATTATTGATGGTTCATTAAGGATTTTGGAGTAATAACCAGACCTTTATACAACCTAGTAAAAAAAATTAGAAATAGAATTGGACAGAAAGACAGAAAAAAACATTTAAAGAATTAAAGAAAAAGTTTACAAAAGAACTAGTATCAGACTTAGATAAAAAAATGAGAATAGAAGTGAATGTATCAGATTAGAAGTGAATGTATCAGATTATACAACAGGTAGTATATTATCTATAGAATATAATGATAGACAATGGAGGCTTATAGCTTTCCTTTTAAAATCTTTAAATGAGACAGAAGAATTATAAGATTCATGATAAAGAGATATTAGTAGTTATAAGAGAGTTGAAAAACTAGAGGTATTTGTTAAAAGATACCAAGTTCAAGTTTGAGGCTTGAACAGATTATAAAAACTTGATATACTTTATAAAGATGTAAAATGACAATGTGTGGAAGCTGTATTGAGTTCTCTTATATTAATCCTAATATAAGATTTATTTGTTGATTTCATTTTATAAGTCTTTAAAATCATAATAGTATATATCTAATCTACTTTAAAGCTATAATCAAGTTTTTCTAGTAATTTTTATGATTTTTTACCAAGTTACATGATTGTATAACTGTAACACATATATAATATTATATCACACTCTAAGCTAAGTTCAAAGAATAAAATAAAAAAACTAAACTATAAAAAGAAGGAGAAATTAAAAAGAAATTATAAAAGCAGATATTTTTCTTTTAATCTGTAAGACTTTTTAGTATAGATTAATCTGGTTTTATCCTATATCTAATTACTTCATAACTGGTTATATAATATCTTAATGATTTTTATAAAACTCTGAACTTTATTTCAAAGACTTGTATATATTTAAAGTAATTATTTATCTCTTCTGATCTTCAAATATAATCTTAGTTACTATTATATACTAATCTGATATATCTATTATTTGTTCTAGATAACACCAATATTATTCACACTTACTTGTTCTCTTTCAAAATAGATTACATTTTATTTCAATTATTTACTACTTCACAAATAAAAACCTCTCTATTTCATAACAATTCTATAAAGTTCTGATTAACAACACTTATAGTATCCAACAAACTTAAAGTATATGTGATATTTTATTATTAGAATTTCTCTTTTTATATTTAAAAATTATAACTACTATTTGATTTGTTTTTTATACTATATCTATAGATTTTTTAACAAGTGTAAATCACTTCTAATAGTATTATTAAATTACATAGCTATCATTGTAAACTAATAATTTTTATTCTTTCTTAATCTACTATTTAATTCCATGGTATTTTCCTACTATATCTTTATATCTTTTTCTAAAATCTTAACTACTTAGTATTTAAATAAGCAATCTGTTAACATGGTCATTTATTCTGTTGTTCTGGATAACTAATAAGATCAACTCTAATCCACTTTTCTTTCTAGAAAATTCTAAAAAGTATTTTGAAATCTTTTAAAATTGTCCTAACTGATAATAATTTTAGCTAAGTTAATATATTAGAAATAGAGAAACCTTAACCTCCTCTAGTATTTGCCTTGTTCAAACAATCTACCTAATCTATTGACTTTTTAGCTGAGACTTTTAGAAAACTTATAGCCAACTTAACTTCTATAATAAATCTTATATTCTAGTACTGACTTTATTTCTATACAAATTTTGTGATAACATATCTAATAGAAGTTATATAGAATTATGTTGAAATTGGTTTGGACTAGAAAGAATAGAAGATCTACCAAAACTAGCTTCAGAACTAGTTGTGATTTACAGAAGAACTTTATTACTATTTCAGATTACCTAACTTCATTGAAAATACTACTATCATGTTTAATAATTTGCAAATAAAGTTTAATGAGAAAATTATGACTTATAACATTGAATTTATAAGATATATGTCTTAACTAAGTTAGAAAGATGATATTTTGTACTACTAGTAACTTTCTAATTGAATCCAGAATCCTATTTGTATAAGAGAAAAGGAAAAACTTACTTTTTTTCAAGCAATATACTTTCTAGTTGTGGTTATCAATAACTGTTATTAGGAAAAAAAACTTTTAAACTTTTCTCTTTGAATTAATATATCTGAAAGATTGGAAAGTAATGATAAGCTAATTTTTGATAAATAAAAGAGATATTTTGATAACAATCTATGTATATACTATAAAAAGACTAGTTCTTTTAAGACTTTTCTCTTTTGTGTTTTTTAACTAATCTGTTAAAAATAAACTAGCCACTAAACTAATTATGTTAAAAGCTGATAGTATAAAGTACATATATAGTACTAGCTAGATGTTAAAGCTAAGCTTGATATTATGTACTTTTAGCATAACTAGTTTAGTAGCTGGTCTGTTCCTAATAGGCAAAAGATAACTTTTATATTGAGTAATATAAAAGAACTCAATAGAGTTCCAAATACAAACTAGTTTATCTTATATAATATAGACCTTGATCTATGTGTACACCTACCCTAAAGTACATATGCTTGCTATAAGACCAACATATTATTGCTATGTTATATAATATCATCTATTTTAGGACTTTTTATAATCTTCTCTATGTCATATAATTGTGTGACTATGACTATGATAGGTATTATGCTTTTGTGACTTGTATGACTGTCATGTCACACTTTTGTCTAAGTCCAAAATAAAGAAAAATAAAAGAAATACATTCTTAAAGTTATAATCTCTACTGTATTACTGTATTACTATAGTCTTTGTTTAGTTGTTCTAACAAATACTTGATAAAAATCAAGAGCAAGAGTAAACAAATTTTATAAAATTAGTAATAATAGTTAAAACTTTGTTATAACCTTAAGCTTGGCTTAGATTGTAACTTAGACAAAGACTTGAGTAAGAATAAGAGATGAAGTCAATTGGTAAAGTGTAAGGATACAAGAGTGTATCTACAGCTATATATATCTAAAGACTATATATTATAGATGAGACAAATAAATCATAGTACATGAGGAAGGCATAAAAAAGTCTTGTCTACTATATGAGATATTGACTGAAACAACATGTGGCACAGCTAATCATTAAGTTATATAGAAGAAACTCCAACATCTGTTGTTTATAAACAAACTATCTATGAAATATAAAGCATCAATCATAACAAACTTGAGATTTAGAAAAAGAGAAGTTCATGGATTTAGCAATGAATATTAGTAGTGTTCAGGTTTTAGATTTTAGTGAAGTAATAGATCTCCTTACAAACTTGGTTATATCTTTAGTATATATATAAACCAACCACTAGATAAAAATATATAAGGTTGTTAGATAAGAAATATACTCAGAAGAAGAATGTCATATGTAAGTCCATCTGTCCAGAATTACATTTCTGTGGTGATATTATTTCCAATTATACAAGTCCACCTTCCATGGCAGCTACCTTTTTTGTAATATGCCTTAAGGTGGTACTACAACTATCTGGATATTCCATCTTCCATGGCAGAGATACTTTTATTTGACTTAGTCTTCTATGACGGAGTTACTCCTGTTAGTATCTCAACACTAAAACTCCAAGCATCTCCTATAATATCTATTTATATATAAGACTAGTAGTTATACTGTAATTCTCTAGTTTGATAATCAATGAAGATAACTTCTTATTGAACTCAATCTCCAGTGTTTAATAGTGACATACCAAATCAGCACTCACTCCTCTTTCTCCTATTATCTGAAGTTGCGACTATGTAGTAGACAGACAGCACAGCACATAAGCTGAAGCTGTTATGAACTTAAAACCTTAGGGTTGGTCAAAAGAAAAAATCTTGTATAAGGTTTACACAAGAGAACTTGATAGAGAACTCTGTACAAGATAGTCTACCTTATATACTAAATCTACCTGGTCTATGCTAGCTACTTCTACCCTATTCTAAATAGCCATGTGTTAGTTTTAAGGTCAACATGTGTTGTACTTGTTGTATAACATTGTCCTTCCATATGTCTTGTAATCTGTGACTATGTCATCTAATGTGACTGATGTGTGACAACATGATTTCACTACTTTAATACTGACTCTAAGTTCTAAAAATAGACACATGAAAAATAAATCAAAAAGGAACTGAAAATGAAAATAAAAGTGAAAATGAGTAGAGTCTATCTCTTTCGCTTTTAATAGAAGCCAAGGTCATTCCATAAGTTCACAGCTATCTACTTCTACTTATCTCTGATTTACTAGACTTACTTTGCAAAGCTCAGGTTTACTCAAAGATAGATCTTTGCTATGCTTATCATTTGGTTTGCATTGTTGATGGTAATAAATGGAAGACTGCCTTTAGGACACATTACAGATCATTTGAATAGTCTGTAATTCCCTTCGGTCTTACTAATGCTCCTGCAGACTTTCAGCAATTCATGAATGACATTTTCTCCAATCTCTTGGATGTTTATATTGTGATCTATCTGGATAATATACTCATCTACTTGAACATGTCCAAACATTACCAGCATGTAAAAGAAGTACTCAAGCATCTCTGCAAGGCTGGTCTTTATATTAAAGCAGAGAAATGTGAATTTCACTCTAAGTTGGTAGAGTATCTGGGATATATCCTTTCTCCTTCTAGTCTTACCATGTCCAATGACAAAGTAAAGATTATCCAAGACTAGCCAGAACCCAAGAAAGTCAAGGATATTTAATTTTTCTTAGATTTCGCTAATTTTTATCACTGGTTCATCTTCAACTACTTGGACATTGTCATTTCATTGACATGCCTTACCTAGAAGGATATTCCTTGGAAGTTCAACTTCTTCTGTTGTGATGCTTTCAATTCTCTCAAGAAAGTATTCATCTCCACTCCTATCCTTACTCATTATAAAAACTGATGCTTCGGACTATGCTCTCATTGTAATCCTTTCCATTGTTAATAAAGAAAATGAAGTTCATCTAGTGGCCTTTTACTCCCACACTTTCACTGTGACAGAGTTGAACTACAATACATATGACAAGGAATTGCTTGCCATCTTCAAAGCTTTCAAGATTTGGTGACACTACTTGGAAGGTCTGGCCTATTCCATCAACATTGTTACGGATTATAAAAACCTTGAGTATTTTTCTACTACCAAGGTCCTGACCCAGAGGTAAGCATGGTGGTCCAAGTATTTCTTCTAATTTAACCTTGTCATTAGGTTCCACCCTAGTTGTCTTGGCACCAAACTGGATGCTCTCACTAGATGATGGGATATCTATTCTAAAGAGAAAAATACTGGTTACGCCACAGTCAACTCTCATAATCAAAACCATCTTCACTCAAGAACAACTTGTGACCTCTATACAAGCTACTGTCCTTCTTTTCTCTTCTCTCTGTACAGCTACAGTAGTGGATCTGGACACTCTACATCAAGACATTTTTTTGGCTCTCCCTAGTGACCCAATTGCAACAAAACACATTCCCACAGATGGCTGGTAGTCTATAGACACAAATGGTCTACTTCTTTTTGACAACAGAATTCATGTACTATCTGCTGGTAACATCCATACACATGTTCTCCAGTACAATCATGATTACATCCTTGCTAGACATTTTGGTCAAAAAAAAAACACTGGAATTAGTTTGCCATGGATACTCCTGGCCCAGCCTCCATGCTGATGTATAATAATTCTGCAAGTCCTGTGTCACTTGTATGTGATCCAAGCCATAATGTCACAAGCTCTACGGATCTCTCAAACAACTCCCTATTTCTGAATGATTATGAAATTTCATTTTTATGGACTTTATCAAGAAACTTCTGTCATTCTCTGGGTTTGACACTATCTTGGTCATAGCTGACTGGCTCACCAAGAAGGCAATCTTTATCTCTGCCTATGACACCATCACATCTGTTTGTTCTTCATATATTTTCCAAACATAGCATTTCTTCCCATATCACCTCTGACAGAGGCTTGGAGTTTGTGTCAAACTTCTTCCAATCTTTAGGTACTGCTTTTGACATGTAGCTTCACTTTATTTTAGGCTACCACTCCAAAGGTAATGGACAAACTGAACATATGAATCAGACTCTCGAGCAATATCTCCATATATATTGTAACTACCAGCAAGACAGTTGGTCTGAACTTCTACCTCTTACAGAGTTTGCTTACAATAATGCTCTGAGTGCTACTACCAATGTTTCCCCATTCTTTGCTAATAAGGGATATCATTCAAACATTACTGTTCACCCTGAATGTGATATTGATTCCTTCTGAGCCTACAATTTTGCCATAGATCTCAATGAATTACAGAGTACCCTTAAAGCTGAAATCTCCATGGCCCAACAGCATTATTAGAAGTCCACTGATATATGATGTTCCCCCAATCCTGATTTCAAAGTAGGTGACAAAGTCTTTGTTAAGGCTTAGTTCTTCTAAACCACTTAACCTTCAAAGAAACTCTCCAAAAAATATCTCAGACCCTACAAAATCATCGCCTAGCCTAGTACACTATTGTTCACTCTCTACCTTCTAGAGTCCATGCGCTCTATTCACCCAGTCTTCCATGTGTCCATGCTTGAACCTGCCATGTCTAATACTTTCTCCAAAAGAATACAACTGGCCCCTGCTCTAGTTATAATTGACAGGGAACTCAAATATAAAATTTCTTGGATAGTAGATTCTAAAATTGATCGCTGACGGGCATACAAACTTCTATATAAGGTGATCTGGCTAGGGTATGAAGACACTGGAAACAAATCTGAATATATTTCCACATCTGAACTCACTTATACCACTGACTTAGTATCTGACTTTCACATCACATATTCCACCAAGCCCAGTCCTCTCCTACTGTCCTGATCATGCTGTTGCACTTGTCCCCTGCCTCCACACATTTTCCAATAGGGTTTTCCTTTATTAATTCCTTAGTATATTCTGTCTGCTTATTTTCATTAACCTCCAGCTTCAGCACACTTTTCAGAGTTTCTTTTCAAAACTTTCAAACTTCTTTTCATTCTTGATGATTCTTACTTACATGGTTAGATGACAAAAAAGAAAATAAACAATTATTAAAAAAACCCACTAATCTAACAGGAGGTAGATGACGGAGTCCCCTCTTCGTTATCTCTATTCTCTTGCTTCTCATTTTCTCCTTCCAAACTCCATCTCCACTCCATCACAGCCCCAATCCTTTCTAACTAGGCTGTGTTCCTCTTCTGACCCTCTATTAAGTCCCAGAGGGACCTTCTGACTTTTTGATACTCCTTCACTAGTTCTTGGAGTGCTTTTTCAATAGCACTTAGAACTCCACTATAAGTAGGGATTATGGCTGGGGTATTGGTGTTGGTGTGGGGTACACACTGCTGTTTGATAGTGATGCACCCTGCACATGCTAGAGATTGGCTAAGAGAAACTTATCAGTAAAAAAGAAAACATAGGGAAAATTCTTTACTTATCTTGAATTGTGTACCAGGTAGGACTGCCTGGTGCACACATATCTTTCACAAGGATTAGCACCTTCCAACTTGATTCCAATGTCTTCTCGTTACCTTGCTAGTTGTTTTACTTTAGCCTTTTTGGAAGGCTGGTAGTCCATATCATCTCCTGGGGTGCTTTCTTGTGCTTAGGTTCCACAACCTTCAAAAGGGCAGCCTCTTCCTCTAGCACCTCATCTTGGAGTTGTTGGAGGTACTCCAATGTTCTCTTCTTCTTCTTCTTCTCTGCAATCCTCTTCCTCTCAGCTTTCTCTCTCGCTTTTGCCTTTGCCTCCTTTCTTCTCTTCTGAGCTGTATACTCAGCTTGATGTAACTTTACCACTTCTTCTAGTTAAATCAAGAGCTACTGCTCCTCCTTGTGTCTCCACTGCATCTCTTGCTATTACTTTTTAAGCACGTCAGCATTGTTTTGAGAAATGTTGGAGGGAGCAGGGGAAGACATGGTGATACAAAGGCAAAGGTGAAAAATTTCTTTTCTGTTTATGTATTGTTGATCTAGGTACCATCATGGGATTTTTGGATAAACTCAATAGAACTTTGAAGGCTCAGTCTTAAGGGGGGAATATTGTTATATGCAAGTCTATCTATCTGGAAATTACATTTCTATGGTGATATTATCTCCAATTATACAAGTCTGCCTTCCACAGCAGTCATCTTTCTCGCAACATACCTTAAGGTGGTGTTGCAACTATCTGGGTATTCCATCTTCTATGGTGGAGATACTCCTATTTGACTTGGTCTTCTATAACAGAGTTACTGCTGTCAGTGTCTCAACACTGAAACCTCCACTTGGGGTAATAGAGGCTTTATCACTGAAACTCCAAGCATCTCCTATAATATCTATTTGTATATAAGACTAGTAGTTATACTGTAATTCTCTAGTCTGATAATCAATGAAGATAACTTCTTATTAAATTCAATCTCCAGTATTTAACAGCGACACACCAAATCAGCACTCACTTTCCTTTTGGACTTTTCCCTATTATCTGAAGTTGCGACCATGTAGCAGACAGACGGTGCAGTACATAAGCTGAAGCCAAGGTCATTTTACAAGCCTGTACAATTCTGAGTTCATCTTGTGGACTTTCACCCCTGGTGTGAACTGCATCTGACAAAGAAACTATTTGTAGAAAATTATGGAAGATATTGAAAGAGTGTGGAAATATTATCTAACACTTATAGATATAAATCTAGAATAACCTTAGCTTTAGTAAATCAAAAGCAAATCATTGTAAAAGTCAAACTTCCAAATATAGGTACTCAGAACAATGCATTACACTAGTTGATTTTCAAGCTAAAAAATTACAGAGTATCTATATGTCTTAAATAATAGTGTTTTCATGCTCTTCCAATATCTTTTCATAGATAGTTTCTTTCTCTAGACATGTTTCTTATCTAATAGCAGTATATTTATTATCAGATAAGAAGTATGCTCAGAAGAGAAAACTATCTATAAGAAAATTATAGAAGATATTAAAAGAGTATGGAAGTATTATCTAACATGTACAAATACAGATCTAGAGTAACCTTGACTTTAGCAAATATGCTGTGCTTTTGTATGTCATGACAGTCATATTTGAAAAGGAAAAATGAATGGAAAATAAGTCATGGGAAAAGTTAGACTTTCAAGTATAGACACTCAAAACAATATACTACACTAGTGAATTTTCAAGCTAAAGAACTACAAATTATCTAAGTGTTTTAAATACTGGTACTAAAACTATCTAAAGATTGGAGAAGACAAATAACTACTCTGAGTATATTAAATATGAAAAGAAACTAGATAGATCTATACTGGAAAAAGATAGATAGGCAAGAAGGAAAATGTACTCTTTCACAGATGTTTTGAGTGGATTAGATGTTAGAGAAACAATATCCATAATGTAGTCAGATGAATCAGATGTATTTAGATGGATATATAACATTTATCTTAATTTCTCAGTTGTTATAAACTTAAGTTCTAAGTATTGAATATAAGAATAAATCTTATATTAGAGTTAATACAAGAGAACTCAATGAAGTTTCTTGTTATAATTAATACCTCATGCTTACAATGTAGATACATTATGAATTATATATTCTAGGGAGGTTTCTTTATAATGTAATGATTGGCTATACTGTAGTTGTCTCAGCCAGTACCTTATGTAGTAGGGATTACTTCTTGCTGTTTTCCTTATATTTATGACTTGTTTTGCTTCATGGACAATAAATGTATTCCTCATGGTCTTTAGGTATATATAGCTATAGATACATTCCTGTATGCTTATATTTTACCAATTGATTAAACCTTCTACTCCTTACTCAAGTCTTTGTCTAAGTTACAATCTGAGCCAAGCTAAAAGTCATAATATTTGGTAAAGTGTCACTAGGCTTATCTTACAAAAAGAAGAGTGCATAGTGGTTGGGCTACTGAGAGATATTTATGGTTTTAAATCATCAAAAAGACAGAAACAGAGTGTAGTGTATACCATAGATAGCAAGATGAGTCAACATTGAGAACACAAGATTAAGGCATTGTCAAAATGACTAAGATCACTAAAGATCACAGAAGACACCTCAGAGAAAACTATAGAGTACACAGACAACATGTTGATAATATCAGCATCAGCAACAGTATAAAGTGAGCAGGCAGTATTGCTAAAGTGTATGGTTCTAGATCTAGGATGGTTTGATAGGGACTAAATGAAGTTTGAAGACTGGTGGAAGAAAATCTGATTATTTCTCAAAAGCAATAGAGTTATTAGAACAGACAATAGAATTACTGTAATCCTTATTCACCTTAGAGAGGGCATAGCTGGCATATATACCCAGAAGAAGCTTAATAGGCTAGATAAAGAAACTGATACTCAAAATTGGGATGAATTTATATGAGAAATCAAGACAACATTCAGCAACAAAAACAAAGCAGCAGATTCTGAATGGAAGATAGAAATCTTCAAACAAGAAAAGAAGCACATAGTAGACTTTATGATCAAATTTGAAGCATTAGCCATAAAAGCTGATATAGACAAGTTATATGTAATCTTCTTATTAAAAAAGAACATTTGAGTGGATATCATCAAGATAATATTAGGATACCTACCTATAGCAGCACCAGAAATGCTCAAAGAGTAGAAGGTGGCAATTACCTCAGTTAGATAGGAATATGAATCAGTGGAAAGTCAACAAAACTATAAAATAGACACAGGAATAACATTTGGAGGATGAGAAGCACTAATAAACATAGAAAAGTCTAAGGATAACTTTAACAAGAATAGAAAGACAAGATGTTTCAATTGCAACATATTTGGACACATGGCAAAAGAATGCTAAAAACCAAAAAAAGACACTAGAAAGTGTTACAAGTGTGACAAAGTAGGACACCTTGCAAGAAACTGCAGGCCAGAACAGAAAATGAAGAATAGAAGCATTCAGGAGGAATCAGATGCAGAAACTGATAACAAGCAAGAGAATTTTGTCAGAGGTTCGGAGTAGGCATGATACAATGAACCTCTGTATATAATAATTCCCAGAATTGATACATCATTCTAAATTAACAAAACAATTAAGAAAGGGAATTAAACATACACACAAATATCAAAACCAAGAATGAAAAAGAATTACAGTTACAAGTACTAGTAAACTTGAAGTGTATGTATATAGAAATCAACAAGAAACTAGTAAAAGAAAAAAGAATCAAGATGGAACCAATGAATATATCATTTGAAGTCTTTAATGCAGATAGAACAAAGAATGGAGAAGTAATAAAATATACATTACTAGAAGTTGAAATCAATAGATATACAGAAAGAATAGATGTAGCAGTAACAGACTTAAATGGAACTGATATATTTCTAGGGTATGACTGGTTGGTCAAACATAATCCAAAGGTCAATTGGAAAACAGGCACAAGACAGTTTACAAGATATTCAAGAACATACAGAATACACCATCAAGATATATTGTTTACATTAAAAACTAGGAGATTACAACCAACAGACAACCAGAATAAAGAACAATAGGAAATAGGAAAGGAACTGGATCCTACAAATCCAGAAGATCTTTCAGAGTATATCCAACCATTTACTTATTTGTTTAACAAAAAGAAATTTGAAAAACTACCAGAATAGAGAGAATGGGACTATGAGATTAACCTCATAGAAGATACACCAAAGAAACTAAACACAAAAGCTTATATAATGATGGTCAAAGAGGAAGAAGCTTTGTATCAATGGCTGGATGAACAACTCAAGGTAGGATTAATCATCAAATCAAGCTCAAGATATGCAGCACCATGTTTTTACATTCCAAAGAAGGATAGATTATTATAATTGGTACAGGACTATCAAAAGTTGAACCAATACACAATAAAAGACAAAATACTACTTATTAGAGAAGTAATTGACAAACTTAAAGAAGCAAAATGCTTCACCAAGTTAGACCTCATCTGGGAATATAACAATGTACAAATCAAAGAAGGCAATGAATAGAAGGCAGCATTCCTGATGAACAAGGGACTCTTTAAGCCAAATGCAATGTATTTCAGACTATGCAATTCACCAGAAACATTTCAAAGGATGATGAACAGTATTTTCTGAGAATTACTACACAAAGGAGTATTGGCCAATTACATGTATGATTTTGTGATGCCTACTAAAATAAAAAAAGAACTGGAAGAAAGAATAGTATGCTTCTTGAAGATAGTAGAAAAATACAATTTGTATTTCAAACAATCAAAATATGACTTTGATACAGAAGAAATATCCATCCTAGGGGTAGTAGTTGGAAAAGTAGAAGTTTAAATAGAGAATAACAAGATCAAGGTAGTCAAAGAATGGAAAACCCCTACAAAGACAAAAGAAGTAAAAAGTTTCTTAGAGTTCACAAACTTCTACCAACATTTCATAAAAAACTTCAGTCATATGGCAAAACTACTTAATGAACTTAAAGGGAAGAAGAAATGAAAATGGAAAGAAGAACATCAGAAGGTATTCAAAGAACTCAAGGATAAAATTACAAGTTAACTAGTACTTGTTCTTCTGAAAAGAGAAGAAAAGTTTAGAATAGAAACAGATGTATCAGGACACACAATTGAAGGAGTCTTATCCTAAGAATATGAGGGAAAGTAAAAATCTATTGCCTTTCTATCAAGAACAATACAACTAGCAGAAAGGAGCTATAAGATTTACAACAAAGAATTACTTGTAATAATAGAAGTCTTAACAAAATAGAGGCAATATATATTAGATGCCATAGAGAAATTCAAAGTATGGATGAATCATGAAAACCTCAAATATTTCTGAGAACTACATAAACTTAATGGATGACAAGCAAGATGGTACTTGAAATTACAAGACTATGATTTCATACTATGATATATCCTAGAGAAAATGAATACCAAAGCAGATATACTGTCTAGAAAAGATCAAGTAGATACTAAGGAGGATAACAAAGATGTCAAGATGCTCAAAGATGAGTTATGAATAAGAAGAATTGCCACAGAAGCAAAAGTGGTAGTAATCTAAGGAAACCAAGTGGTAGAAAAAACTATTTTACTAGAAAAAATTAGAAAAAATCAAATAAGAAAGCAGGAAGTACAGAAAGAACTAAAGAAAGAAGGAGGTTAAGCATGAGAAAATGATGGGATAGTTTATGTGGATGGAAAGATCTACATTCCAAACAATAGAAAGATATGAGAGCAAATTCTACAGAAGAACTATGACCTAACAGACAGAACACCTAGAACAACAAAGAATACTTGAGTTACTCAAGAGAAATTACTAGTGGCCAGGAATCAAGAATGATGTTAAGAGATATGTTCAAGAATATATCAAATACCAGCAAAATAAAGTACAGCACATAAAAAAAGCAGGAGAACTGCATCTATTGGAATTACCAGAAGGACCTTGGTAGGAAATCAGCATTGATATTATAGAACTATTACCAAAATTGAATGGATAAGATGTTATAGTAGTCATAGTGAATTGATTCACAAAGATGATTAATGTTATGGTATGCTTGAACACTAATATTTTTCTTTTTCTTTTATCTATTTTTCTTGATTTAATATTTCTTTTCTTTTGATTTTCTTTTTCTTTTTGATGATGAAGAGGCATATGACTGAGGTTACATGACATATCATATGATATAAGGTCATAAGCCTAAACTTGGCTAGAGCAGGCTAGAAGAGGCTAGAAGGATGATATCAGGGTACATATATATGGCATAGTGTCCTTATGGAAGACATGAGGATAAAAACATGGATGACATATGGAATTTAGGGTAGAGTTAATTATTGATAGCATGGGCCACCTGTAATTTATATGAATAGGATAGCAATTCAGCAAAGACTTCTTGTCAAGTTCTCTTATGATCTCTACAATAATATTTGTCTTTGAGATTTATTATTTGTGTTTCTATTGGTCTTTATAACTAGTGGTTGCCACAACTGTAGAACTTGACTATCTCTTGGGACTCTGCATCACATAGACTTCTATTCTTTACTCTTTATTCATCCTCAACCAAGGAACATCACATCCTTTAGTCAAGAAGACATATAGCTAGGCTCTAGGCTTAAGGAGTACACTAGTCAGGCAGGGGAAGCTTGACTGGTTGTTTGCATAGTAGCCTACTCATGTACATTGGTCATATCATCTTTTGTAAATGTGGTAGATAGCTATATTCACATAGAAGGCTTGTGCTGCTGGTTCCTTTGTAATCAGTCTACACAGAGCAGTGACATTGTCCAGTAAGAAAATATCTAGTTTAGAGATTTCCTTCTTAGAGATATTAGCTAGTGTTTTTTAGGGCAGTAGTCAGTAAGGCAGTAGACAAGTAGTCAGTAGTCAGTGTGAGATTAGGTAAGAAGAATACTGGCTAGCACTTACAGAGAAATTTTGGAACATTTTTGAAGAGAGATAGTTTCTGCTGTTAAATGACATGGCAGTGATGAATCAGAGCATGGTAGATTTAAGTCAGTTGAATTTAGAGGAAATGATTAGAGAATATAGAGAAGAAGAGGTGGTTAGATTGATGAATATGATAATGGAAAATGGTAAAAGAATATTGGAATTACAAAAAACATTAGTAAGGTTAACAGATGAAGAAAAGAAAAAACAAGAAAATCAAAGAAGAAAACAAGAGGATAGAAAACAGAAGAAAAGAGAGTATGAGGAGAAATGGGAGAAGAAAGAACAAAGAAGAAGAAAGGAGAAAGAAGAAAAAGAAGAGAGAAAAAGGATAGACAATGAGTGGAGAAGAGTAGAAGAAATGAGGATAAGAGAAGAGAGAAGAGTAGAGAAAGAGTAGAGATGACAAGAGATATGGGAAAGAAGAAGAGAAGAGAATAGACAGAGAGTGATGGAGGAGAGAAAGTATTTTGTTTGTGGAGTTTTTGGGTATATTACCTGTCATTGTAGGAATATAGAGGAAGAGGGATCTATACAGATGCTCTCAAATAGATTTGAGGTGTTGAGAAATAGAGTGATATAAAGAGGAGAATGAAGTAGAAATGAAGCAGAAAAAGATAGAAAATTTTGAGAGAAGAAAGAGCTAAGAGGGGAATAGAAGTACAACAGACAAAAGTTGAGAGGAAGGAGAAAAAGGAGAAATTATTGAGAGAGATGATGGTAAAGATTAGATTAAAGCAAAAAGAGGAAGAGAAAGAAATTGTGGTAGATGCATTGTTAGATAGTGGAGCAACAGGATTGGTAATGAGTGATAAATTCATGAGAAAGCATAGATTTAAGAGATTGAAGTTAGAAAAGCTGATATATATAAGAAATGTCAATGGCACACTCAACTATGTGGGGCCAATAGTAGATACAATGGAGGTAGAGATATTTTTCAAAGGACATTGTTACAATCAATGCCTCCTATATACAGCATGGACTAGGGTCAAGGGTAATGATGACATGATCAGCTGCACTGCAACTGTCTCAGTCAGCACCTCATGTAATAGGTGCTATATCCTTGCCTCTACCTCATGTATTATGCTCGACTGCATTATATACTCCAAACACTTTCCCTATAGGCTCTCATTATATATAGAGTAGATACTGTAGTGTATCTTTATGCTTTACCAATTGTATCTACTCTTATCCCTTTCTCAAGCCTTTGCCTAAGTTGCAACCTGAGCTAAGCCTAAGGTTGTAACAGACATAAGGAGAGAATGTCAATAGATGTGATAGGAGGTTAGAAGTGGGGAGTTATATTGGATATACCTTGGCTAGCACATCACAACCCAGAGATAGATTTGTTATGAACTTAGGTCCTTAGGGTTGGACAAAAGAACAACTCTTGTATATGAGTAACACAAGAGAACTTGATAGAGTTCCTAAGACAAAGTAGTCTACCTTATATACTATAACCCATGGTCCGTGCTAACTACTGTGCACCCCACCCTAAATGACCATAAGTTTTACATGAGGCCAGCATGTGTTGTCCATGCTGTATGACGTCACTTTATTCTAGTACCTTCTACTCCCTTCTCCCAAGTCTTGTGATCAGTCTTGTGACTACGCCATCAATTTGTGACTGATGT
>Ga0157364_1002202_pt1 | contig 17836 bp, 7 predicted proteins | sample AttsexASBM2_FD_111476 | JGI IMG/M metagenome (GOLD analysis project Ga0157364, IMG submission 111476) | Fungus gardens microbial communities from leaf cutter ant in Ribeirão Preto, State of São Paulo, Brazil - Atta sexdens ASBM2 | ecosystem: Host-associated > Fungi > Mycelium > Unclassified ... | reverse complement strand
ATAATTTTTTACTATCACGGAAAAAACTGGTTTTGCTAAAGGATCCGAAAATTCTAGCTAAATACAGATTTGAAAATAATTTTGTTCGAGCAAAATAATCATGTAGGAAACTTAAGCATGATGAGCAATATGCTGTAAAAAATTTTAACAGTCTTTCTGACAATCTCGAGCGTCTTACATTATTTTAACAGTTCAGTAGAACTATTTTTAGATCTGCATCTAATTAAATTTTTTAATGGATTCAGCAAACCGTCCTTTTCATATAATAAAAAATTTTCCTAATAGAACATTTAAATCTGTTTTCGGGAAAATATTTAGAAAAAAAATCCTTTATCCTATATCTTGAGTTCTTTATTAAGCATGTTCTCCGAAAAAATCCATTTTCTTTAGATTTTTCTGAAACTTACAAAATAAGCTTGTTTAGACTTGAACATATGTTTAAAACTCAATACCCAGAGCGGGATTAAAACTCGAAATATTTCACTTTAAGGTTGAAGCATTTAAAAAAAAAAAATATATATATATATATATACATAGGATCCTTATCTAAAGAAGATCCTTATTCGAAAGTGGTCTTTTTATTCTGTGAAAAAATTTTTTTTAACAATTTTTTGAAACAATGAGATATAAAACTTGATATCACAAAGAATAATGAAATTTGGCTTCCGATATTCGTTTTTAAGAAATCATTAAGCAAAGTAAGTAACACAATAAGTAAAGTCGCTATTTTTTCGATCGGCAGCAGTAGCAAAGATGGGAGGCATTTCATATTGTGAAAAAAACTTGTATAAACATATAAACACTTATGGAATATCTTATACTATATAAAAGTGAAATAAATTTTCATAATGGTGAGCACTAATGTGCTCATTAGGTTGAGCATAACTGCAGTCAGAGAATGTCCTTAATATAGGTAAGCACGCGGAGCACTGAAGCGCTAAATAATAAAAAGAGATGGAACTTTGCGTGCTTGAGGCATGTGCAAATGGTCCACGAGGCGAGGGCGGCTTCGAGAACCCTTGGGAATTTCCTTGGCCCTTTTAGGGGAACATCTGGCCGACACGCATCAGGACTGCGTGCGCGGCTTGTTTCCCCGATGGTTTCGACGCACCCCTATCGGTGCATATGTTTCATAGATATCGCGCGCGCGATGTGTCCTGATGTGTATAACCTACGCGTCGCGTCGCAGGGATTCCCCCGCGAGTCAGATCGAGCCTACGCATTATGGCACCAACTGTTATTCGCAATCCGCCGAGAAAAGCCAGCCGCTTCGCCTAATCGCGCCCGTGAAATCGGATCTTATTAAGCCGGCCTAATCTTTTATTGGTGATCGACATGCAATTTCGCTGTACAAACGTGATCGCATCTCTCAATGCTTTTCTTGCGAAACAGGATTTCACAGGATATTTTATGAACATGATATTGTCTAAATTAAAGAAGCAAATCATCTTGAAATTTGTACGATAAAATCTATTAAAGAAAGCAGAAGCATTATTAGAGACTAACAAATACGCTGAAGCAAATAAAAAACTATTTTTTTTCAGAGATAATATTCTAAATTGAAATAGATAAAACTTGCGCAGTTTTATTTTATAAATATGAGTAAATTTTATGTTTTATTATAATTGGAAATTAGACCGATGAGAATATTAACATAGATATATAAATCAATTAAGAGGAATAATCCTAGAATTTTTAGTCAAAGCGTATCCTAGTGCTTAATAAATAAAATACTGTTATAAATAATAAAAAATTTGCAAATTTTTGCAAATACAATTTTTTAACTTTATAAACTATGCATCTGTTGATTTACGAGTCGATTGATTTCAAATTAAATTGACCGATTCAATTTTAATAATACAAAATTAAAATCATTCTCACTTTGTTATTTAATAATGATACTTTAACAATAATGCATTATATTTTATGACAGAATATTAACTACAGTTCCTCTGTTGTATTCAAAGTTGAAGATTTAAAAACCGTATTAGATAACAACTTGGAATTCCTTCCGATAAAATTGATCGTTGACATTCGATCATCATAAAAATTCACCAAGAATCTCGATCTCTCCGGAAGTAGCGGAAGGACAGATTTTGTATAAATAAGCTGTATAGGGCTGTCTCAAAAGGCAGCGATGATAGCCGAGTAGGCAAATGCAGGAAGCGTGTGTCGCGCTCGCGCCACGATTACTTTCGCGGGGTGAACGCACGCATGCATGTATGCACGCACGCACGCACACACGCACGCATCGTTACGTTACCGCCATCGTAAATATAGAACGATACCCCGCTGCGGCTGTCGGCTACGCCATAAGGTACCGCGACGTGACTCTATATGGGGCCGGGCCGGGGCTGGACTTCCGCGCCACACGATGACGCGCTAACGACCCTCTGTCACGCCGAGTCGATTGGTCGATTGGCTTGTAGGTAGGTCATCCATGTACGACCCCCATCATCATTGAAAAAACTGCCATGGTCAATTAGTACCGGTATCACTATTCACATTCGATTCTTAATTACCGAGGATGTCATCGAAGAGATAAATATTACATAAATTAGATAGAAAAAAGATTTTTCGAGCTTTATCTTGATTGAAAAATCGTAATTATGTAATATATGTTGCAATATTAAATGTGCAATAAAATATTTATTACTAACGTAAATTTTTTAATACGATAAATACTGGAACGTAAATATATTATGAGATTTTTGAGAACTGATATCATATTACAGTAAATAGATTCTTTTTTCTATAAATTTTTCTCTATAGTTTTAACGGAATAATATCGAGGTATATTCACGAAGCAGCGTGAATCAATGAACTGACAAGATAAGCGCGAATGCGTAAGAGATAACGCGTTAAATATTAGCGGATGTGTCACATGTGCTGTCTTGGTTTGTGTTAAATCTGGAAAATCGATAAACCAAGGCTTTTCATACGTGACACGCTCCAATTGTCCTGTATGTTCTGTCCGAGCATTTGTCAGGGAACAATTATCTGCGTATCTATACAGGTTCTGGTTTCCGTAGGTAACTTTCTCAATTAGGAAGTTCTCGTCTCTAAATGAAAACGATCTAAAGTAGAATTTTATGCAGCGTGTATCATTATATTCAGAAATGCATCCCTTTTAAAATAAATGTAAATATTTATTTAAACATCCGTATTTTTCATACACATATATATATATACAAACAAATATTTATATGTTTTCCCTCTCTATTTTCTCTCAAATAAAAAAAAAATGTAAATAATTAAAAAATATTTAATTCTATGATAATAATCAGTGATAAGCTTTTAATTTTTAAATTTTAATTTTAATAAAACGATTCCATTAAATAAATTTCTATCAATTAGCAGATACTGCAATAATTAGAATATTAAAGCAGAATGTAATAGATTCTAAATTATTAGACTAATTTATAAAATTCTCAAATCTTCACTTGAGACTTTCTCGAGAAACATGCCTTAACATGTTTGACGAGGCCTGAGAAAAAATGGGATAGAGTCGTGAAGTATCGAGTGCACACACAATTCTAAAAACGACACGAGTAAGCGCAGCACACTCCTTGTACGTCCGTTAACAGTGATTTCTTTCATTTCGTCGCGCCACTCATCTGGGAAAAGAAAAACCCCTTAAAACAAACTCTGTGTTCTCGAATACTAGTATTTTTTCTTCTTACAGAAAGAAGACACAACAGGGAGAAAGTCAATTTTTTCCTGTAGTCTTGAAAAACGATTGAAATAAATAAATGTTAATAGATAAGCGAAGATTCTTCGAGTAACTTTTGTGGAATATTTTTTTTTGCATAACTACCTGAATAATACAAAGTTCAATATCGAATGATGCCTTTTAAACATTTGTTAGCAAATATTTTCTCGCAGAGAGCCAAAAGAAACAAAAGCTGTTAAAAAAATTGTACTTGTAATTATAACTTTTTTTTTTACGCAATTATAAAACTTTATAAATATAACATTCTCTTTTACAGTATAATAAAAACAATTAAAAATAATTTTACAATACTTTTTTTTTAATTGCTGCAATAGATTGCATCTTCAGTATAATAATAAGAGAAAAGATTTATATAAAATAATAATCTTACATAAAATATATATTGTTGTTTAACATTTGCTGCGGAAGATCAAAACATCCTCCTCAAGCGAATCGCGATAATGATGAAACGCAAACAATCATGATGATAACATTCCTCCGCAAAGATCGGACTAGATCGTTTTCGATTCTGAGGACTGATTAAGCGATATCACAGGTACAATGATGAGAAAGATCGTTATCCGGTTCGCGTGCGTGCACTCGTGCGCGAGTGCGCGAGCACCGTATACCGATCTTGATAGATATACGGTTGTATGACGGTTATCGCGTAATGCGTATCGGATGCATTTACGCGTCACGCGCCTCACGACATACGCGATGTAAGCTTTTATCGCGTGCGCTCGCATAAAAAAAGAATCTCGCGCGATAAGAGGGAGACCAACGCTGATTCTGCGGAAATCGATCTCGCGCAATTTTCGCTTTTCGATGGAAACGCATATCTGACGAACATTCGTGTCACTCGATGCGGTATTTTTAGTGCCAGCGTTTCCTCCCATCATTCGAATATTATTGATCATTAATATGGAAATGTTTTACGTGGCGAGCGTGATTTATTCTGCAAGAATAAATTTAAATCCGCCATATAAATATTCATCCCTTCATATCAAATATTACGTTATTTTTATTTATGTATTTTATCAAATATTTTATATATTGAAATTTTTTACTGATACGCATGTGTATATTGAATAAAGTATTTGTTTATTGCAATAAACCAGACTAACTTTCGCGTAGAAAACAAGTTAAAACGCAATATGGACTGATAAAAATATTACAGTCTTTCCCTCCTATAGAGTACCGTATCGTGTTCGACGCACCAAAAGTGACGTGTCGCGAGGAAAGATAAAAGCCACCGCCCGTCGCGCGTTGACTGTTAACGTAAATTACATGACACTCCCCGAGTTAGTGCCACACGCCTTTAACATAACCATCTTCACCGTTTCTTCCTCTCCTGCCTCCGTATCCTCCCCCGCAATCACCAGCTGTCGTTTGACTTCCGTCCCCCGAGTGGAGCGTTACTATTATTACAAGGATGATCGCGGTGCTGAGATTGAGGGAGTAAAAAAGCTATTGCTGTTATCTTTTATACAATGGTATCTTTAAGGATGATAATTATATCACACGATAATTTAAATCGTGATTAAATAGGTAATATATTTAAGATCTTCAAATATATTCAAGTCATACACATCATTCGTCATCATCCGTTTCAGATTCAATCTTCAGTTCATAAAAATTATTGGAAAAAGTAAAATAATCAATTAGTTAACACGAAATTAAATAATAATTAGTAAAATACAAAACGATCTTCCAATTAAATATCGGATATGTAACTTTAAATTTTAATTTTTAGTTCAATACATAAAATAATTTCTTAAATTATTTCTTTTTCTGAGAGTTTCAAATTCTTTTTGTTGCAACCTTTGCACTTTACGAACGAAAGGAAATGAGAGATCGACCGTGTCCGCGCTGAGGTTGCTTTTTGAATCCGATGCGAATTGAAAGGCGACCGAGTGCAGTACGAGCGTGTCTGTTTCGCGAGTTGACTCGTGTAATTGCGAACGAAATTGCCGGCCAAAATAACAGTCATTAATGGTCTTTTTTTCTCGCGCGCGTAACCGATATTCATCGCGATAGAAAACTTTTTACAACGCGCTGTAAATACATTGCGAAGAAATGAAATATATATTTGACAATTAAGCTCGGTTTGTTTGTTATGGAAAATATGATTGCGAGATTATCAGTGAATTCGCAAAAATGATCCGATCAGTAAATTAACCAATTCCCCGATAAAAAACAATGAATCGTATGTATGTATAAAGAAAATTATCTCATTGACCTATCTTTGATGTATCTTTGTTCAAGATACCAATTCTATATAAAAAAGCTTCATTTTTTTTAATAAATTTCAATTTTAGAATAAATTTCATGATGCACATTCGACATTCAGTATAACGTTTTATATGTTAGGATTACACATATATATATATATATATATAATATATGATATTAGCAAAAATATTTGTAAATGTAGTCTTTATCGCTATCAGATCACCTATCCTTACTTTAAGATATACACTTTAATCACTGATAAGTAACTCAAAAGTAAGTCAATAACGATGAATCCGTGATAATCACTTTAACCAATAGGTGATACCAAGAATTTTATCTCGATTAACATACTTTATCGAAAAAAAATCTTCATTGAAATACTCAAATCCCGAGAATATCGCTTACTAGATTACACTTCTTATATAGAAGTTCAAAAACAGTTGTTTTTTAAATTTCTCAAGAGAAAGTTTAATTGCGTTCCCTTTTCTGCATTCAATTGATTGACTTGAAATATATTAAAGTAATTGAATGGCTACGTTAAATTTACATTTATAACTCTGTCGGAAATAATTATAATAATTTTCATGTTCAGGCTTTAATGTTCACAAAATTTAAAAAAATGAAATATTATGCATCTTGTAAAATAGAAACTTTTTTAATGAGATTTTTGAATGGCCAATAATTGAACTAAAAGAATAACTAAAAGAAATATTTTAATAGTAAGTATTTTAACAACAGCGATCTTGAAATTGTTTGGTATAAATTATCCATTGTTTAACACAATTTAAGATAAATAAAATATCTGTAATAATGTATTATAAAATTTTTTATATTTTTGAATATAGAAAGAGTATGAATGTAAATTTGAAATATATATATTGTAAATTTTTCATTTAATGGACAAGTGACATTTGAGGAATCAGGAATGTTTCAAAAATATTATTGAATATCATATTTAAATTCTTAAAAAAAATAATTTTGTGAGTTTTTTCACTGGAACTAAAGTGAAACAATTTTTTTAATACTGAAAAATTTGATAAATATGACTCATTTTTTTCTGATCTCATTTTTTTATTGATTTATTTTTATTGGATTTATTTTTTCTCGCAAAATATTATTGCTTATAAAACTTGGAATACATAATTAAAATTATACAAAAATTTCCTACACGTATTTTAAAATTCATGTTTGAAAGTATCCGTGTAACTTAATACTTCCGACCAATTCCAAGGCGGAGTAAAAAAAGGAATGTGATGAATCATACTTAAGCTTATTACCAGAAGCCACACACAAGTATCGTTTCAAGAGTGCAGGTGCATTTATTCCTTGATTTCTATACTGAAAAATCGTCATCGGTGTGTTATTCAGAAGGAGACAGAAATCTCTTCGATCGGTAGATTACGGAAATCGAAAGTGCGTAATTTAAACTATTAGAAACTTCAAAATGCCAAGAAAAAATCAATACAATGCAGAAACAATGTCATAATGCCGAGCAGTTTGTAGAATAAGAGAATAAAACAACACACTTGAGAAAGAATGTTTATCAGTAATTATCTATAAATTTTAAATTAAAGATATAATCATATTTTTTCATCTGTCAGATTCTTTTAAGTTATAACTATATTAATTCTTTCAGATTTTTCACAAATTTTGAGTATTGCTACAGTTAGGATAATGAAGAAATATAAACAGATGACAGTGTGTTTCTCCTAAACAATTTCTGAATACAAATTTCTGAATTTAATTAAAAAAGTAGCCGTGTTCTATCAAGAGAAAGCAAGAAGTCAAGAATATTGAAATATGTCAAGATTATGAAGATCACCGATAAGTGATACTAAAAATAATTAAAATGCTGACATTTTATAAAATCTTCAAAACCCTTATTTTTTAATAAATTATATGATTGATATATATAAATCACAGGTATAATGCATTCATACTTATATTTTATATTCATTTTATGTTCGCTAAAAAATTGTGTCACGTAATATTTCCCTACCAAGCCTCATATACATATGTATTATTGAGTAATTAAATTTAATTAATAAGAGAAAAATAACAAAAGAACGATTTGTTCACTTCATTAATTGTACATTTAGTCAGAGAAGAACTTGCAGCTGTCAATTAAGCGTAATATAGGTAATCGAACAAAAAAAATCAATTACAAGCGCTGTAAGAAAATAATCATGCGATTAAATAAAAGTCTCGGATAGTCTTGATCGGTTACGTTTATTAATACGGCTAATTTCTGGTTTGACAAGTTTGACTACTGTCGAAACGAAATACATTGCACCACGAAAATGCAGCCTGCAAAATATAAATTTTTGTGACAGAATTGTTAAAAGAATGAAATTAAGAAATCACGATTTCTTTTTTTTCTTCGTCGACTTCGTCGATAAAAATTATAAATTGCAATTTAAATGGGCTAAAGAAAAATGAAAGCTTAATAATTTCGTTTCATGCACAAATTAAATAAAGCAGAGTGACAGTAATTCCGTTCTTTACAACACAAAACGCACTAATCCTAGTGGATTGGCCATATGGATTTGTGGAGTCTCGAATGGAGAACATACATCTGTGTCTGCAAATGGTGTCTGTAAACGACCACGTGGTGACGTATCAAATAGATGTGTACCAAAATATTTTCGCAAACTCGTAAAATCGGCGAAATAATGGAAAGACTGACTTGTTTCAGATCGTTGCTTAACTCATAGAATTCTGAATGGGCATGGGTATATTAATTGCATGTATTGTGTAATAAGGTTCCATATTTCGAAAAGATGGAAGAAAGATGTGTACATATGTTGACAATATGCAATTCAGTTGAATGTGAAAAGAATGTCATGACGCTCACATGGATGATATACAATAATTATTTTAATTTGTAAACATTTAACAATTAAAAAACAATTTAAAAAATATTAGAAAATATAATATATGTGTATTAATTGTTCGTATTCTTTTGATAAGAAAAATATATCCAAAGATACAATAAAAATTTTTCGTATCATGCCTTTTTATTGTATTTTTTTCTTATTTCTTGTTATAGTCTTTGCCACTTATTATATCGATAAGTTTTACATATTGTAAAATATTAAGTTCTTAATAAATTGCAAACATTCGCTAATTACATTATCTGAATAAATAAATTCGATGATCATTCATCGATACTATTAATTTATTAGTATGCATAGTCTATTTTTACAATAAATATCGATTTTACTGTAATTATTTCGTCATGGAAATAAAAATTACCATTCGCACGGAATTCATAAATGTTTACAATTCGGCGGAACGGTGACGTGCTCGGTGAATATTATAGCGAGCATGATTGCTTCGCCACCGCCCCCGAGGAGAAGTGCCCCTAATATCCGCCTGTGCGCAATACGCCCGCGGGTGTTTCCCATGATTTTGGCATAGTGAAAGCATTCTTTCAAGAGGACAGAAGTTGCACCGGGTCTGCTTGTGTCCGGCAAACGGGAGAGTCACCATGATTAGCGGAGGACACAACGAAAGGAAGCGCAAAGGGCGAGGATGGTTAAAAGCGAGAGAGGGCGGTAAAAGAAACAAAAAAAAAAACAAAAAAAATTCGGAGGTCGAATCTCCCGGAGATCAACGCTGGTAAACGGCCTCCGCCTCAAAACCTGGAGAAAGACTCCTGCGGTGGTCAGTGAGTCCCATAAACTCGCGATTCTTGGCCGCCCGCGGCATCTCCGCACGCAGACATGCAAACGCACACTCGCACATTGGAGAGTGCTACCACTGGTGGGTGGGCAGAGCGGCTATAAGGCATGACGAAAGAGAGACGAATGTAGAAAGGAGAGAACCGTAGAGTTCAACGGAGACGGAGAAGCCGAGCGAGGGGACAGGGCGCAAGGAGAAAGAGAAAGAACAAGCTAGTGGTACAGAGAAACTGTGAGCTAAACTCTCAGCCTGCTGGCGCCGCTCTGTCGGCCCCCGCTGATTCCCGCCGCCAACAATGCGTGCACTTCTCCTCCTCCTCTTCCTTTTCTTCCTCTTCCCCGTAGCCATCGCCACCACCGACGCCAACGCGCTGTGTCGTCTAATATCTCGGTGGTTACTAATACTAGTGAACAGCGACATTACCATGATCAACGGCGCCAATATTAGATACCAACGTCGCATTGAGAATCATTGAGTGATCAAGAATCAATAGGAGTCATTTAGAATTGTTAAAATCATTATATCTTAACATCGTTAGGAATCAAGTATAATAGACATCGTACTATCAACCATTCACAACCCATCAAATAAACTAGTAGGCAGACCAATACTCTTACTGTTATTGTCTAAACCGCGCCTAGCATCAAAGTGGAGTAACACATACTACTACTATCACTGACGCCAACGCCAACGCCAAACGCCAACGCCGTGCCGTTCTCTGTCACGGGATCTTTTCCGGCATGATCTCCCACCCATCGCAATATTCTCGTATGCCACGTTTCAAGTCGACAAAGCTTACGGGTGAGAGGGAGACTGTATTCGCGGCGACGTCAGTCGTTGCTGATAGTGGTGGTAATACAGGCGGTAGTAGTTCAGTAGTACTACTAGTATTGCTGATGCTGATAGCGATTGTGTAGTGGTGGTGGTAATTTGCCGGAGTGGTGGTGGTAGCGCGACGACGTTACTAGTGGCGGCGGTGGTAGTGGTGGTGGAATGGAGCACGAACCAGTCGAGCCTCCCTCGCACACGTAAGAGCATGAAACGGAGTCGAGAGTACACGAGGCGAACCAGTTCACTGTCGACTGCGTTCGGAACAGGACCTGTGTCGACTCACATTGAGTTTGTTGCTCAAACATAGACTCGCGAAACTTCTTTAAACATCGTTCAAACGGAATTTTGGGATTACCAGGATCCAATCAGTTTTGTTTATTATACGTGTCGAGATTTGTGGATCTGTACTACGAGAGAAAAGGAAAAAGTGTATTTTGTGCGTGAGGGTGCGTGAATCGAGGAAGGAACCGGTGAAGTGCCGGTGGTCTATAAGAAGAAAATGACCGATCACGTGGTGGAAAGTACGTTCGAGCTTTCAGCTTTCATGAAAGGTGAATTTAGTTCGTAGCGCGTGTTCGCAGACTTAAATTGAGGGATGACACGAAAGGGATGACTGAAACGAATGTGATCACTTTAGATTGCTGAGTATTTCAACTTTAGTTTAATCTAACTTCTCTCACATCTTTTAATATGCTGAAGTTAATATAGATGTAGTTGATGTAACTAAGCCATAAAGAGTGGGAAAATTTGATAATTTAAATAAATAATTATTTATCTATGCGTAACAAGTTTTAACAAAACATTATTCTACATTGAAAGTACATTAACCTACTTCAGTCTGAAACAATTCTAATTTTTTTCATTTAGTTGTTCTAGATTTCCTGATGCCTTAAAAGCCTTCGCTTTCATATATTCTCGTGTCATCGCTCAAAATATTTTAAGCACTTTCAATTAAAAAATAAGGCTTCGAATTTGAACATCATACAATTTAAGTCAATTTATACATTTACATATCAGCGTACATTTATACATTTCTAATCAGCGTACTGCAGATTAGTTTCGTCGATCGGCTTTAAATCGAAACATGCCGATTTGCCATCTCAATACGCGGTAAAATCTGCTAAAGCAGTATTCTGCCGAAAATAATATCAAAGAAAACCAAACGTATATTATCATGTCAATTGTCCAAAAAATGCGGGCCGATCGATATACTCCCCTTGATGAGGATCGACAATTATCGTTATGAACAACGCGCAATAGAGAGATCGTGATTGGTAAATCAGGACGGGAAACGAAAAGAGAATTGCTCTACAGGCGATGATCCGAATGGACTTTTATACCGGTATAAAGATTAGATATTCGCTTGTAAACGAACATACATAGAATGGAATGGAAGTACACAAACGGGAAAATTGCTCTTATTAGCTACGCTCGTTGCACTCTCACGTTTACATCCTATTTCTCTAGAAGCGAGGCAGAACAAATGCGACACTTGAATACTAAATATCTTTGATATTCATTCATTAGAGACATCTTCAACGTTCTGACTCAACTTGGATTAAAACAGATCTAATATAGTTCAATAACGATTCTAATAAAAAACGTTGTAAATTGATTGAAGTCACATACAGCACAAGTTTGGTATGATTGTTAAATAATTTAATCAGACAATTAAATTTACGATAATGATAAGTGTTCACTTTTTATTATCAAAAGTATCGACTTGAAGTTCACTGAGGTGTGGACTTACAACTAGAACTAGACTATTTACGTATGAATGTTGGTGATATCAGATGCCGAATGATAGTCTGGACATTTTTACTAGGCTATGTAGCCGAAGGTATAACGAGATCTCGATTGAGAGAGAGAATAGAAACGCGAGAGTGCGAGGCAGAAGGCTGCGGCGGCGACGGCGACGGCGACTGTGGCTGCGACGGCGCCAGCGTGGGTCGCCACATATACGCACTACCACAGAGATACGATCCCGGGTAACAGACGACCCCCTTTGACCGAGCTTGAAATCGGTGCTGAGCATCTACGCGTAAACAACGATCCTCGGAGCAGCGAAATCAGCGCGATGTACTGATTTAACTTAATGCCGGCGGAAGACCAATACCTGATGATTTGACAAAACGACATAAAACGTCATATAAAAGCGAAATTCAGGAGTTTATTAATAAAACAGAAATAATTATACATGCTATCAAGTTTTGATAGCATATATAATTAAAATACATATATAATTAAAATCTAGCATATATGAATAAAATGTCTATTTATGTCTATTTTGATATCAAATGTCATTATATAGTATCTCAGAAAACGATAAGAAGTATGAAGTCAGTGAAATATCAAACCTTTGGGTGATAACAGTTGGAAGTAAAAATAAAATCCTTTCTAACTAACTTCTAATGAAAAATGTATCTCTTTAATTGAATACTAGAATACGATAATTCGTGTAATAATTATATGTATATTTGGTCGTAAAATTTCATACTTTTTTTAATTTATTGATATTGTCGCATTGCATTATTATATCGAATTTATGTTACTTCATGATAAAAAATTATATATATTATATATATTATTATTCCTGCAATATAATATATAAAAATATTATATACAAATTACTAACAATATTATTTGAATTTTTTAGTAGGAGGTTAAAAGCACGGTAAAGAATTAGTATTGTTTCATGTATTTCTTGTTTTGTTATTCATTGGACGGATTTCCGATAGAAGAAAGAATGTTCGACCATGTCCTACTTTCCACTTTCCTGAGATCGAAAAAATATATCAAAAAATCGTGCCAATAAACTGTTATATTATTGATCAATACAATTAATCGCACATATGTTAACGTCAATGCTCGTCGCTTAATTGTGATGCACTCGAATTCAATATTCATCAGCAATGTTAAATACATATCGATAATGTCACGCTTGTGTTCCGTGGGCAGTTATGTGAGTCGTAAAAAAATATAAATGAAAGATTACACAATGCACGCGTGCCATTCAATATTTTTCACGCGCAAATCTGTATCCTTGTCGACATCATCAACGAGATGTAAAGTTAATTGAAATAATTGAAGTTAGCATAATAATCTTCGTTGAATAATATGCGAATAATCGTTAAATAATATGCAATATATTCAATGATAAAATCAGTAGTCAACATTTTCCAATGATTTCAATGTACACCTGAATGATTAATATAATAATTAATAAGTGATCGGTATAGAAATGATAGATATATGCCGAGACATTTGCGGAATAAATACATCTAGTTAAACACTCCGGAGGATATTTTATTATTCCGTTTAATTTATTTATATTTTGTTTATTTGGATTTCATTTAGTTAGAGCTTCTGTCTCGTTAATTCATATTATTTTATATTAATCTCTCATTTCTGATACTTTAATAATAATTATCAAAATCTATTATATAGTAGTGGTTTATATTGATTGATGAAATATTACTGATCATTTACAACCAACGTTTATTACAGAGAGCAGCTCCATAAATACCATATTTATTGATCTCCGAATAATCATCAATCTTATCACCGAGAAGTATCACAGCTTCATTTCGCTATCATAATCAGTCGACACGAAAGCGTGCAGAAAATGAGCGTTTTAATTAGATCATGTCCACCTTTCCCGCAATAACTATAATCGAGATAGTACCTATCGCCTGTTGCTACTTAAGTTCTACGCGCTCATTTACATATCTCATCTCCTCTCTCGGTCGACTACTTTTACTCTTAAATTTGCCGCCGGCAGCAAGTGTCTACGTTGCGTCTGATTTCGACTGCAGCGAGCCGCAACGAAGAAATGATTTCTGCAAGTTTCACGGAATCAAGAGACAGAGGGAGAGAGAGAGAGAGAGAGAGAGAGAGAGAAAGAGAGAGAGAATACGTTCCATCGTCCATTCATTCACTGCATGCATTTTAAATTGTTACGCGCAGATGCACGCACTTTTTTTTATACGCTTCATTCTAATTTTCGCGATGTCATTTCAATAGGTTTGTCTTTCGCGAAGTTAAATCATGAATGACTTTGCCCGAAAGTAGATATGTTTATGCATTAATAGAAGAAACACAGGAAATTACTAGTGCTATCGTACGCATGTGTAATTAAACATCCCAGGCAAGCGACATGGAAATTTCAGCAATACAGGATGTTTGCGAGACACTCGGCATTTTACTTTTAGATATCTGAAAAGTTTCGATATGATCTTTGTTTTCGATAAAAATTTGATTAAACGTTACTTTTTCACCGCTTCATGTTTCTCAATTCTGCAGATATTTTAAGGACTAACACGATGAGCATAAAAAAATTCTATTAAAAGTAAACATACCGTACTAATATTATCACAGTTAAATAGCATTGTGTCTATATATTAGTCAACACCGTTCCGACACTTTGTAGACGCTTTGGACGGCACAATACTCAATATAAATTTCGCTTGGGGTTTATTGCGCCAGCTTTGACCTCGCCTCGAGAGTGTAATCGATACCCTATTGAGTCCCGTCACAAATACAAAGGATGTCACGAGGCGAAGGAACTCCTCTCTCCCATCGCCACCCACTTATGCATTACGATCCTGCACCTGCTACCTGCTACTTGCGATGGTATTAGCTTCTAATGGCCATTCTCCGCGAAAAAAAGGAAAAGATTTTTTAACCTTTGTCCTTTTAGGAAAACAAGATGGTATCTAAAGAGTCCTTAATTTCTGTATAAATTTATATAACGTGCAATTATAAACACCGATCTATTAAGCAAAATTTAACTTAAAAATGGTAAAAAAAAAATTGGAAATGATTTTCCAAGAAATTTGTCTTAAAAAAATGACGTAAATACGCGTAATAATTTCAAAATCATCCAACGTATATATTTATAATCAATGATGTATGATGAGCGATGCATGCGATAGCAAGCCACTTGTTCTCGATTGTCGAGAGAACGGTTGACGTGATTAAAATAAGCGGTCATCAGATATAGTGGTCCATGTTAGAGATAATCACTAACGTAAACTAAAATTCGTTAACGCGAATTCCTCACTGCAGATAAAAAAAAAGATAATATAATATGTTAAGGGAGATGCTATAATCGAAAGAATTATCGTTTTTAAAATATTTTCGCACATGCAGAGCTTATATTACGAATCGTTATATATTGACATGAAATTTACGTAATATCATGGCACGTGCATGCATTCAGTAGTAAATTATAATTCGCGATTTTATGTTGATTTAAGCGCACATGAGTAAATACGAGCGATTGGTGCGGGTTCGTGACACGTGGGTCGTTTACACGTGTTTATTACGAAGATTGATATGCGCCGTAGCACATACGTGAAACGAGAAAGACAAACATTCATAGTTAAATTCATTAAAAATCTTATATTTTTCAAAAATATCGAAAATGAATATTTATTTTAATGATGGACACGTGATAGAAAAATAATGTCAAAGGAAAAAAATGATGATTTCAAGATGTATAATTATGTTAGAGTATTTGCAAATTGAGTTGATTAAACTTAAATTAAATTTCATTTTTTGTAAAAACGTTAATTTGTTTAATTAAATTCATAATATTTTTAACAAAATAAAAACTAATCTCTACGAATACGAATAAATTGTAAGGTTTTTATTTAATTTTAATATCTATGTTATATTATATATATATATATATATATAATTGTATCTAAATTACTTTTAACGTGATATTTAACATTAAAAATTGAGAGACTGTTTATTAAGGAAATATGAATTACAAGTAATTTTTCTTCTAATTATAATTTAAAAATACCATTAATCACAGAAAATAAGTTTTTTGATGATAATTTATAACTTGTAATGAATAAGAGATTGATATAAATTTGAATCAATAAATATTTGCAACAAATTAGGATTATCATAAGCAAAATTGTTTTTAAATGTCGTATGAACACGTAAGACTAGCACAGAATGACATTAAAAAAATTCACTCGGAAGATAACTTAAAAAATTTAATTAAAAGATTTCTTAGAATTCATTCCTCTTTCTCTAAAATAATATTTTCTTCTCTTTTTAGAAATCTAATAATTTTAATTTTAGAAATTTAATAATAAATAAAATAATAATCTTATATCGCTGATACATCTCTGTTATCGTGAATAATTATATTTTTATGAAATTATTAACTATCAAAATTCGAGCGTGCTCGAAAACATGATACTATGGAAGGTTCTCGGTATTGGTGCTGCGAGTTAAGCATGCTGGCAAAAGTCAAGACATAAGGTCAATAAGAGAGAGAGAGAGAGAGAGAGAGAGAGAGAAAGAGAGAGAAAATTCTCGTATCACATGTCCTCGATCGATATCTTCATTTGATATTATTAGCATTTTCTTGTCTAATGTTTCTGATGGCTAACGAGACATTTACATGATAAATCTTTCATGTGAAAAGAGAAATAAAATATAGCAGCAAGTACGTATAAAAATATTAAATAAAAATGTTACTTAAAGAAAAAAATATATAGGGTAGAATGGGACTATTTTGTTCATTTCTCGTGATATTATTTATGTTTCTGAGCAGCATATATTGAACATTCAAAGGTCATACTTTAAGAAGCAATCATGATTATATAAGACAGTTATAAAAAAAAGCACGTTACTACAAAAGGATATTTGTTTGTTGTCATAAATTTCATATTACTTTAAGGTTGAAAATGACGGTATAGCTTCGTTCGATTCTCTATATAAATTAAACATTTATATTTAAATTAAAAATAATTGAATTCAATGAATCTAAAAACATTTAGTTTTTGTATGTAACAAATAAATTATATATTATCTACTTTATATTTTCTCGTGAAAAGAAAAAAACTGAAACAGAATTTATAAAACGAATAAAATTGAATGTTACGAATTCTGTTTCTATTTTTTTTCATCATAATTATACAATTTCTAATTATTGTTTCGAGCAAACGAAAATATCGGAACAGATATTTTTTGAAGAAAAAAAAAGAAAAAAAGACACAGAAAATACGAATAATAAAAATAATCTTAGATCACGCGCAAGAGCCTTTGGTAGAAAACAAATTATATATTTAGTACATCGGCATCGGCATTGTGTTTACGTGAAGTCGCCCAATGTCAAAGCTAGAATGCGATAGAACGAATGGCCACATGATCACGTAATGAAGAAGAGGCGGAAAAGACGAAGAAATAGAAACAGAGCGAAGAAGTAGAACAGAGTGAAACACAAATATTTTCGCGATCGGACGGCAGGCCAGCCGATCGCGAAATAACTAGCCTGGTATATCGAGTCATGCTCTCATGACCATCTGGCTAGCGCCATTGCCTCCTCTCCTCTCCCCCCCCCTCTCTCTCTCT
>Ga0157364_1002201_pt1 | contig 17836 bp, 3 predicted proteins | sample AttsexASBM2_FD_111476 | JGI IMG/M metagenome (GOLD analysis project Ga0157364, IMG submission 111476) | Fungus gardens microbial communities from leaf cutter ant in Ribeirão Preto, State of São Paulo, Brazil - Atta sexdens ASBM2 | ecosystem: Host-associated > Fungi > Mycelium > Unclassified ... | reverse complement strand
TTGAAAATCAGCAGAAATGCTGATTTTCAAGTGCAAGTAAATCCTAGCTATGCTAAATAGCGAAAATAAGGTGACATGAAGAGGATTCTAATTTTCATAAGCGCGCTATTGGAAATCATGGAGAATGATAAGGAACAAAGTCAGAGAACAAAGATATTAGATTTCAAATATAGTACCGTAGAATATGGATACATTAGTAAACACGCTTTTGTGATACATGATACAACGATAAATTAGAAAATTAATGATCTACTGTGTAATCGAATATTATCCTGATACGTGACATAGCACGAGATAGAGAAATTATTAAAGCTTGTAAGTATTAATATTGTACTACAAATTTATTAATATTTTATTTAATTATAAATGTATTAATTGAGATTTAGATAACTTAAAAGTAAACAATTTTACAAGAAGATTGAGTCTCGTTTTTTTTTGTTATCTAAATTTTTTGTTTATTATTTATGTTTATATTATTATATTTTTAGTATTATTATATTTTCAAAATTTATGCTATCTAATTGAATTGTCTTTAATTATGTACGGAGATTTAAAATCTTTAAAATATTTAAATCATCGAAAGTATATTAATGGATTATCTTACACACTTCCAGAATATGTTATGGAATATTTTTTTGCGCAGCATTAGTCATGCTTTGTATTATTTCCAACTAAATGTTCATTCTGTGCGTCATTAAATCGTAATCAAATGCTTTACGTTTACAACGGCGCCGGTGTCTCTCAGTGTGGAGCCCTTGTATTGGCTTACAAACAAGCGGAAACAAACGGCGCGACTGTGCCCAACCTACGGGTATTAATCTTTTTCTCCGATATCGATATGTTATCCAAACCTCTCAGGGCTGGTGCAACAGCCATAGGTCTAAACCCTGGCTGGTTATCCCGGCACCGACATGCAATCGAGCGCAGTTTCCTGGATTAGTCTGTGGCGCCGGAATTAACTGAATCGTCGTCCTCGCACGGGAAAGTACGTTTTGTTTTTGCGGACATCGTTCGCGAGTTCGGTTCCTGATTATTTGAAATGGAAGAAATATCGACTATAATTCTAGTACAACCATTCTATATTTACGCTTTTTACTGCTATTATCTACATTTTTGTAGATAATATAAGGTAAAATAATGGATTATGCATGTAAAATAATGGATTAACTAGGATTTTTTGCAATTTTTGAATATTTTTTTTTCTGATCAAGAAATAATTTGCATAATAATGTCAAAGTTAACAAATAATTTAGGAATCAATAGATATAGTATATGATGAAACAATAAACATATAAAACACAGTTAATTAAATCAAAAGCTACAATGAATTTCGATGTTTATTTTCATTATTAGTTCAAATAAAATTTAGGATGTTTAAAAATTATGTCACATGCACTATATCTTCTACATTATACATTCTATCTACATTGTATCGTAATCATAATCATCTTAGAAATTATATAAGGTAGTGTTACACTTGATAGAAACACTTGGACATTCCGCAACAATATGCTTAAAGCTTAAACCACAAGAATGTCTATCCCCATGAGACGGCATGTCCTTTCGATAAAATATTCACTGCGCCAGTATCTGAAAGCGCGAATCCTCTAGCGCAGTCTCTTTGTTGCATCATTACTTCCGGGTGAGATCAATGTTCGTCGTTCTCGAGTCTGCTGGTCGCTTCCCAACCAAAGTGGAATTTGCTTCATGGCAAGAACTAACTCCCAGCTCGACCGGTTTTCCATCGAGGATGATTCCGACAAGGAGATTCTACAACCATCGGATTGCACTCGCATTCGCCGTCAATTATCGGGGCGGTACGTTTGCACACGGTTCCATTTATACGTTCAACTCAACATAAATGTGATGGAAGAGAAATCAATTATATCTTAAGTCCTTAAAGAATTTAAGAGGATTCTTCACAGACATAATTATTAACTACTATTTACTATACATAAAAAATAAAATGTACAACAAATTGAGTTTCACTATTCACAATATACTTGTTTAATATAAATTTTTTTACGAAAATTAGATAAGATAATAGTTGTGTTATATGTTTCATTAAAAATTACGTTGCTTTTACATCTTACTTAGCTTTAAAAAACGAATTGCCCATCAAAGTATATTTAAGATGTTTCTCGCGTCAAAAAAATCTCGCTCCCTCGTTTCATCGCTTAGAAAAGCCAGCGCGAAATATTTTAACTTTATGATTTCTGTCAGCACGCTCATATCGTATCGTAAATACGATGTTAGTCTCTATTTAAGGAACCATTAAGTCTGTATACCGGTACGAGACGAGTCGTCATTAAGCTATATAACTTGAAGAAAATTTTCTCATCAACAATTTATGTTCGTACCGAGAGTGACGAAACAATTTTCTGTATGTTCTGGGTTAACATCGTTTTAATTAAGTGCAAACGTACGTACGGAAGAAAAGTTATATCAGTCATTACCTTCTTTTCCGCAGAAGTCTCTCTAGCTCGTTGGTCCCTTATTATTCCAGTCTTGTCTGAGAAAGAGTACCTAGTCTTTTTTTTTCTGGTAGAGAAGTAGACTATGAAAAAATCTTTTTATAATAATATTAGTGTGATTTTTTATGTTGCCATTTCGTCTATCTTTCGGCGTACCATTTCTTCCGTGCTACTCCATATGGTGCACTTTGATAATAGTGTGAGGATCATGCGAAGATGAGATAATTTCTCGTCCGTGTCACGTCGTCACGCGATACACCGAATGCTTTTTCGAGCGTTCTGCTGTCACCTCTACCCTTTGAATTTACCATTAATATTTGCATATTGTAGACTATGTCGCCATTATAATGTGCAATGTTGTGTTGGTTATCGAGATCTGTTTCTTAGGAAATACGATTATTAGAATTTATGAATATCATATCGTATTTTTTTATTTTATATTAATTCAGTTTTTAATAAAATTTGACAACAATTAATACGCAAATAAAGTCGCTTTAAAAAAACTTTAATTTTCATATATTGTCTTTTTGTGTATGATTTCAATATAACACTCCATGAAACGTTATTTTCAGATTATTAATAGATTAACGGACACAGTTAGTAACAGGAACAGCGAAATTGTGTCTTATGTGCATTGAATTCCTTGTAAGCTATTCGTTTGGTTATATCTTTGGTAAGATAAAAAAGTAATATTACGGAGGCGTCATAGATGGTGTCGTTCTTGTGGTATGCGAGAGTCATACGCGCTCCTATCTTTTCTCCGCCCTGCGCAAAAGCTTCAGCATGATATATCGATCTCTCTCTCCTCTTGGCTATGTGAGATTCTGTCGGTTCGGACCGTGACAGGATTTCGCCTTATGGCTACGATAATCGATTGCGAAACAGCTGCACGATAGGTCGGACGTAGATCCATTGCGTGATTTGTGAAACAGCATCATGTCTATCGTTATTTCCGCTGCTTGTCAAATTTTTGGTATCTCCGCAGGCTCACTTTAATTTGGTGATTGTGATAGCAGCACTGCCACTTATCCACAGTGATTTATGATATACAGAGAGACGAAGATGGTTGAAAAATCATGCCAGCCATTCGCAGCTGAGTAATTCGTATTAAAAATATCAGTAAAAATCAAAGATAGTTGTCATTACATTAATTGTTAGATTGTGATCTTGTTAATTCAATAATTGCTAAATATGCAAATCTTTTAATCTGATATTTGAAAAATGATTTTATCAATTTGTTTATTTTACAAACTTCACGTTTTAAAACGTGTTAATTTTATAAAGTAATCATAAGTTTGAAGACTACACTCATGTGAAGATCCCACTGATTATTCGATAAGAAGTAATATTGTCGAGTTAGACTTAGGTCGGATACAATATATGATCTACACGTGCAGGAAGAGTAGGCACTACCGGACTCGTGAACAGAACGGTTTGATGATAAGCATCAACGATATTCTCCCGTAGGCACTAAGATGGACGTAAGTTTTTATAAATCGTGACATTTGTCTACCATATGCCGTTATTCAGGACTTAAGGATGGATTAGAGATTCATATTTGTTTCAATGAAAAATAGATATTGTTTAACTTATTTTAAATTTTACTAATTCTTTATGACAAATAAACGAAGAGTTGAAGCATTAATTGTTAAAAAATATGAAAATTTGTGAAAATATAATTAAAAGAATTGATCTATTTGAATGTTAAATTATATTGATATATAAGTAAATTACTAACAGTTAGTAACAGAAATAATAGTATTATTATAATAGATAATAATTACATTATTATCTTCGGCTCATTATCACTCCTATTTTTTTAACAGACTGAAGTGCTTTGCGTTAATTACTGTAAAAATAGATTCGAAAGATCGATAAACGAAATAGAGAATGGCAATATATTGATATTCACACAGATAGAGCGAGAGACTATGTGCAGAGTGGCGGCATCGATCCTGGGTAAGAGTAAATAACCGCGGATGTCTTGGTCGATGTGGTTCCTGGGGTTTTCTATGTGGGTATTTGGAGAAGCCGAAAGGTGCGAGGTAGTCCCACGGCACCCATACAAACCATCTTGACTCTATGGGCTATTTGTGGGATGGCACGAGGTGTCCGAGAAAAGAATTTATTTCTTCTATCCTCTTCTCTTTTTCTTCCTTCCTACGATTTTTTTCTCGCTTTTTCTTCTTGACATTTTCTCTTCGTTCTATCTTGTTTCTTTTCCTTCTTATTTCAGCTTTATGCTTCGCAGTCCTACTGTTAGACAAGTTTGGTTTCTTCTCTTGTCTTTGTTCCTCAGTGTTTCCTTGCCAAGAAATTTCGACAAAAGCTAGGCAACCAAATAAAAAGTTGTCTTTTATCATAGCGCTAATTTCTTATTCATTGTTATTATTATATAACTAGCATTTCTCGAGAATGTTGTATAGTCATACTCTCATAGTATTTATTTTACGTGTATATATATATATATATATATATATAGACACACACACACACACACACACACATACATACATATATATATATATATATATACTATTAATAGAAAATCATTTTTTATTAATTCTCATTAAATCAGTTAGTTAAATTTTGTTAAAAATATATGATTCCTGAATGATATGTATTTCTACGAACGATCAATTAATTCACATTTAATTCGGATCATTATGATTTTATAGTAGCTTTATCGGTTTCTCGTCATTTCGTTTAATATTTTAAGGATTGTCACGTCGCGGGGATTTGCATACACGATCACATATCGGTAATTGGTAACTGCTGAAATGTCATCGTTATTTTAGCACGTTTATGGGTAATTGCATCGTAATATCCTCGATATTAACATGAACATTGATAATACTACCACTAGGAACCTAAACTGTAACGATATGTATGACAGCATTCATCGGCCGTAAGTGTAATAAAATAATTTTAACAGTAATTTCGTGACTGAACAGAGTTTTTATCTACAAAAATCAATATTTGCATTCGGCAACGAGATATTGTATGTATATTTCGGACACGATCGATTAGTTACATCATTATGGTATATTCTTTGCTATATCTTTTTGCGTTAGTGTAAATTTATTACACGCTTGGGCAATTAATTAAATCAAGTCATCGAAAAGTTCAAGTGCTTCCAGCGCGATGGTGTCGATTGCACTCGCACCGCGAACATTTTACAGTAATTAATGCGCGTTCCAATTTTTTACTCCTACCTAATTGCACCATCCGTGCACCATCCGTGTGCACAATTCAACTGCACAACGGTCGTAAAAGTAATTATGGATTTTTTCGAAGTAACGCGATGCGAGATGGATAGCGATGAAGCAAAAATTTCTATTGTAATACAATGAATACTGAAGGATGGAAAAAGGTCATGAGATATCAGAAGCGCGAGTATCGATCATCTATGGCTTGACCGACGACCACTGCCTCCCTGGCATCTCTTAATCCTCTTCGGCAAATCGATTTCTCGTAAACCCACTTCACAACCCAGAACTAGGCTCGTATCTCGAGAGGGTATAACCTGGATGAGGACAAGGATACCGCATTAAACCACATTACGTAGACCCTTATAGTCTAAACCTGAATCCCGTCTGTGCAGATGCACGATTCTCCGAGGATTTCGCCGATCCCCGAAACTTTCAGCAAGTCGTTCATTAAGCTCGTCTGCGGTTTTACATAGCTGCTTACACGAGTGGCGCTTGATAATGAACGATGACCGATGATAATTCAACATGCGGTTTTGTCAACAGAACAGTTTCTATAATTCCTGAATAAACGGATTAAATACGCTTTCAGTCATGTATTAGTGCACAGCCGATTATATATTTTGCATAACTTTTTTTGACAACGCATTTATTATCCTTTTCAATATCCTTGTTAATTGGCAGATTTTCCCATTACGTAGAAGCGGAAGGTAATACACGAACATTTGAAGTAACTCTTCGAGGATCGTAAAAGAGAACATGGAGAAACAGTGATTGAAATAAGATACAGCGTTAAGAGAGAAAGAGACTAGTCTACAAGTCTCTCCAGCTGGCATTCGGAGTGTGTCTGATTGTCTGCTTTTCTAGCATCATTCAGCGACCAGTGTCGACCCTTGACGCCCGAGAATCAGACGTGACGGACGACGAGAACCCAGAAGACCACAAAGTACTTGCGTACTTCACTCTGAAGAATGGCACACCTAGTCAGTTCTCCAATGATTTCCGTTATACAATAATTGATTCAAATCAACAACTTCTCGAATTGTCTGTACATTGGATTCACATATAAATATATTATATTGTACAATATCCCTATGTTCTAATTAGATACTACATGCTATTTGAATATTGATTAACTTTCATAGTAATGTTAAGTTAAGCAGCTTGTTGATATTAAAAGCACCGTTTTGTTTAGTTATTAAACTTAATTAACTTTTATCTTTTCTCTGCTTAATAAGAAAAATTGGATATGAGTTCCTATTCTAATTGATGTACATTTAAAAAACAACAGTTTTAATAACGTATTTTTCTTTTATTTTGAAGGGATTATCAATATATTTTATTTTATTATTTTAATGTAAATGCAAAGATATTTGATCATTTTATATATTAATCATATTGCTTTAGTTTTATTATGTTACAAAAAAACAAATTATATGTTGATTGAATGAATTTTAAATCCTATATTTTTGATATTGGTTTTGAAATCAATTCCTTTTAATAATCTAATTAGAAGCAGCGATGTATAAATAAAAGATTTGATGGAATCCATCAGGACTTAATGCTATTTCTCAGAACATCTAATTAAAGTCCGGAAATACAACTCGATGATCGGCCACATTGGCTGGATTTAACGATGCAGAAATGGTAGGGACAGTAGGATGAGGCTTGGAAGGAATCGCGCGGTATCACCGTGGAGATCGGCAAGGATCCATTGTACAAGTTATAAGTAAATCCTTAATGATCCTCCCCAGACATCTCACCCTCTGCGACTAATTATACCGGCCGAAGAGACACTGACTGTATCTTATAACCGGCGTATCGTACGGCAAGGCCAATTAGTAATTAATAATAGCCAATGTGGATGTCGGGCATGCTTGTCGCCTTGATTGAATTAAACCTCGAATTAATTGTCTCTAAATGCTTCCTAGCTGCAGTAACACACACTTATTGTATGCTATTTCTTATACTTGTTATTGTTTTTTATTTATCATATGGAATTTAACGAAGCTTGTTAATTAATTGCCAAGTATCGTTAAGTACTTTGTACTCTTATTTGAACACAAAATATTTACATGATAAATCACATGAATAATGTTTTGAAGTATAGTTACTAGCACGTGCATTGTTTGCTACCTATTATTCCGACGGATTTTTGAAAGAACAAGACAGTAAAAACATTTGACTTAATAGTTTGTTACATTCGATATAATTTATGCGTCGAAATTATCATATTTTTTTTATTACCTTCTCTAAGAAAGATCAAGATTAAGCTTGTTGCCAGATATTTTCTTTCAAAATTGAAAAAAATTTCAGTTAATTGGCTTCCATATTTGATTGAGCATATCGATAATAAGATTCATAAAATTTTTTCCTTAAAAAAGATCACATAAAATTCAGAGCAATCAGCGAGAGACTTTTTCCATCTGCTGAAGTACAAAAATCAGAGAGGTATAGCAGTCGTGATTGTTTGCACTTTGCGCGTTAGGTATAGTGTTTATTTTATTATTGAATATATAATTATATTTATTTTTTTCTTTTTTCAGGTAAGATTTTAGATGACTTTTACAAAAGAGAGAACATGTCGCATTTCATTACCAGATGTCCAATCATCAGTTACATAGTAAGTAAAATTGCATGGCCATTTGACAGAAAGTGGAACTATTAATATTTTATTACAAATCCGACTCGCGACGAAATTGCAAATCTTCAACGTTAAACATATGGAAATATTTTAAACGTTGCGTGTACATGATATAAGTAAATTATGAGTTATGCTATCACATCGAAGGCAGAAATTATAGTATATATGATGTGCTCTCGTAATTCATGTAGTAATGCGAATTATTAACGATATGTTGTCCCAGTGGCTTTTCCAGTAAATTAAATATTAATTTCTTGTTTTGATGTTAAAATGTAATATCTGTCTACGAATAGTAAGAACAATCAATATATATTACGCTTAAATACAATATTTATTAAAGACATAAAGATATTAAATATTTTAATAAATTGGTTCAACACTTTATATTTTTTATAAGAGATTTTATAAGAGATTTTATAAGAGACGATATAATGAAGGTAAAATTTGTTGGTAAGTTTTGATTATTAAGTAGCGAATGTTGACACCTTGTTAATAAAAGATGCGATGACCCACTTTAACTTCCTTGCTTCAAAATGAGGAAAATGTGGTAAGTATAAATGGTACCGTAGTGCCATGTTCTCACGAAAAGTTCAGTGAACCTGATATGAGGTGACGAGCTCGTGCACCAGTTTGAAATATGAAGTGAAGAGTAATCACCTAAAAGGACAGCTCCATATGTTACATGTTTAGATGAGAGTGTAAAAAGGATTAACGTAATAACACTGGCTTGCCATATCCGCTTTGAGAATTCTACATCGTGCATCTTATTGCGGAGGTAAAAATATTTATTTCTTGAAAGAATCCGCGACGAACTCGTTCTACTACCAATTAAAACACAGCAATTTAAAGCGAGATTAAAATCCAGCGGTAGTGTACAAATCGTGTATTACCGTACAATAAAAGATTACAATGATGCCATTTCATGCTTTTAATCCAAGTACGTACATTGTCGAGGATGAAAACAATGGTATGTAATCAGAAACATTCACAGTGAGCACGTTGGTGGTGGGCGAAATAGGATAAGGCAAATAAATTAGCACCGGTTACCGTTATCTATCTCGACTTCGCTTCTACCGTTCTTTTCCCTTATCCCCTCGCGGCCATTTTGCGCAGAGACTATTTACCGAGACCCTCAAAATTACCGACCAAGTATTATATATACGATTCTGAGAGATTCATCCACAACTTTAAGCTAAAACCAGCATTTTAGGACAAATAATTGCGGGAAAGCTGGGATATATAATTACGAATAATTATCCATAACGGACATTGCCATCGCGATTTTTCTAATTATAATATTATATCATTTTACATACGTACATCATTGCTCAATCTTTGCCTTATATATGTATGTCTTATAATATTTCTACATATATATATATATCTTTAAAAGTATTATATATAAAAATATTATATATATATATATACATATATACATACACATATATATATATATATATATATATATACATATATATAAATCAAAATATCTCTTTTAATATATTTCTCTGTATAAAGTTATAATTTAATTTAGCTAAAGAGAGAAATATTTTATTGCTATTTACATAATTTGTCAATTCTGCTAATCTAAGATTATTGTATATTCGCTCTTTTTTTTTTGCATTTTAATTATATTTATCGTGTATATTCTCACAAACGTGTGAACGTTAAAAAGGGAATCTTCAATATTGTCTAATTTAAAACGTTGAAAATTATTGCTAAAAAGTCATTCCGAAATGTTTATCCATAAGAAATTTTGGGTTATAATTAATAACAAGTGAATGCTTCTTCTCGATTCTTCTCATTCACGATACAGCATTTATACGTGTATAATGTACACGATTAACTCCCATTCGATGGTATCGCGAATGCCTAATTATCCTTTTTTGTCTTAAAGTGAAAAGCTATAATATATAGCGATATATATCCGGCTCGAGTCACCCAGCGCGACAAATGGTTCTACGTTCAACAACACAGCTTGCGGGGCTGCGAGCACGCGTGTCCCCAATATTTCATCTTTTGTCGAGTACGTCAGGCGACTTCGAGAAACATACCATGAGAGCTCACTGTAGGAGGTCGCATATTATGCAGTTCTGGAAACGCATTACGCAGCAACGTCAAGTATATACGTCATGTTTATATACCAAACGCCATGCATAAAGGGAAACACTAAAAAATCATCTTTATAGCTAGTTTATCTCCATATTAATCTATCTTTATTTCCACATAACTCCTTAAATTAGAATCAAATAATATACGTTTTTTTATTACGAATTATATTGAATGGAGATTATCATTAAATTAATTTAATTATAATAGTGATTTAATTAAATATTTATTAATTATTTAATCGATTGTTTTAAATGATAACCAATGGACAGACTTCTATAAATAAATCGAAGATAAGGGCGCGTCAGCTTATAAACGATTTATAAAGTTTCACCAAGGATCGAATTGCCTGACCGCTTTGCGAACTGAGGGGCGGACGGATAGGGCGGCGATAAATAATTGCCGGACATCGACTCGAACCCCGGGGAAACGCGATCGACACTCACAGAGAAATCCTCGCGGGAAGGAGGTACTACCTACCCGAGCGCTTCGATCGAAGCGAAAAGCCGCCGCGTGTAAAAATGGCTGGCGAACTGGCAATCGAACGCAATACGTATGTCACCGTCAATACGCGTGTCGCTATTCTGGATTAATATCGCATTCTGCGTACTATCTGCGAACGATCGCGATATTAATCTACCATCGTCGATTACTGGAAGCGACATACCATTGAGTTTTATCGGAAACCGCGAAGCACCTATCCACCAATAATCGGCTTGCTCTGACTGATGTGAAATCGTTCAGCTTCCATTGTTATTGATTAGCGCATATCTTTTCAAAATCGCTTTAATTGAGTTCTAAAATTCTATTCAACCAATATCATCTAGTATCTAAAAATAACTAATATTAACGTAAATTTCAATAATGTATATGAAACACAAGTATAAAAATACTTACTTTATATAATAAGTAATATTTATAAAAAAAGAATAATTTTGCTGAAGTATTCAAAAAATTAAGTATATAAGGTATAGATCTGAAAATAACTTAAAAATAATTATGTAAGAAATTCAAGCATGATGAGTAATGCGAAAGATTTGACATTCTAACAATTTGAGCGTCCTACAGAATTATTTTGATAGTCCAATAAAATTATTTTCAGATCTGTATCTAGTTAAATTTTTAGATATGTATTTTAGGTATGTATTTTAACAAACGTTCTTTCCGTGTATGATAATATATCCGTGTACGATATAAGTAAGAAATAATTTTATTTTGTACATTGTTAATAGTTGCTGAGAGTTCTGTAGTTCTTGAGGAAAAGATATTTGCATTAAAACGAATACTCTCTGTTGTTATTGTCAGCATTGAGCAATTAATTGTCGTCGAAAAGAAAGATGGAACTGCGAAATATAGAATGGACCACGGTCCATTGTCGTATTTCTATTCTTCTGCGATATTCCTGCCATATGCTTGCTTTCTCCCTTTCCCGTAATTGAACTCCTCAGGATCGTAAAAATAGTCGTTTCATTTTATAGGCAATTAATTTTACCAGGGATGCGACATGTACCATATGAGAACGTCTTAGCGCCGCATTTCGATGTAACGTGGAGCGTTCACGGTAAAGAACGAAGGGTCAATGAACGTAACGTAATATCTGACTGGTCGGTTACGTTTTAAAAACGAGGATAGAAACTATAAACCCAGTTGATATATCTTAGGGAACGGCAATATAGTGTTAAAATGTGATTAAATCGTTAGCTACGATGCTGTCAGCGCTGTCGTATCTTCTCGGAGTTTGTATTATCTTTATTAAGAACATCATATTGGAACTTAACATATCATGTACGTGCGTCCTATTTGCGAAAATTTTACGTTACTCATTTGGGAACTAAGTTTGGCAAAATTAGTTCACGCGTTGTATTAAACTACTATTCTAATGAAGCTAAACTTGTAAGAACTAATTAATTATTACAACCTGAACATAAAACGTGAATTAAACACGTAAATTAAAAATCACTACTCGAAGAAATAATAAATATAATAGAAGAGATAATAAATATAATAAATAAATGTTTTGGGTTTAACACTGATCATTGAATTTAAAAAAATGTAATTTCTTTCTGTCAATCAATTATTTTTTAATATAATAAGAAATTAATAAATAATAATAAGGATAATATATAAAATGAGGAACGTAAAATAGAAATGATGATAGTATTTTGATAAGCAAAAACATTTTTCTTAATTATTATTAAATTAATATGTTGTATTTTTTAGAATACTTTAAATATTGTATATCGAGTTATATGATATTATAAAAAGTATATATTATAATAATTTAATATAATACATATAACTAAAAATATATAAAATTCCTCAAAAAATCTAACAAATTTGTTCGACAAGGCATATAATTTCTTCCTGTGTACTTCTTCATAATGCAAAAGATACAGAGTAAGCATCCTTGAAAATTGAAGAAGTTGTCGCTTCAAACGGCGGTTGTAATAACAACTAACACAGGCAAGAAAAGTTCTTAGATAGGTTTTATCCAGACGATTTATTTGCAGTAAAAAGCATAAGTAATGGTTTGCGGTCCTTTTGAAACGTATACGTGGTATAGCCACGTCTTAAGATGTATCAAAGACTATTCCATACTTTATTTGTAAATACAGTCATTTTTGAGCGCAATGTTTCTTATACAAAGAGAATACTTTTTATATAAAAATAAAAAGGTCAAAAAGTAAATTAAAACAAATACGTTTAAAAACAAATGTTTTATTTTAATAAAAATGTTAAGAGAAACGAGACGTTTCAACCTATTTAATCTTTCTGAGCCGTCAAAATAATATTAATAAATAATTTAGGACATTGTTAGATGAAAATAAAATATGAAAAACGATTATACCAAAACTATCGCGAGGTTCACATCACAGTTTTACATATCCGCAATCTTAAAATATAATATGTGATAAATAAATAATCTAGCTTAAGTTCAACCATAACATATAATTAAACGTATTGATAAAAGAAGATACATAATTAATTCTTCGTTGCCACTAGAACAGATTGAATTGCAATATTCAATTTGCAATATTCAAAAACTGAATTTAAAATTCATGATTTTATAAAATTAATTTAAATTATTAATATAAAATTAATATAAGAACAAAAATCAAAGATAAGAAAGCAAGACTTTTATCGACTGAAAGTTATCGATTTTTATCTTGAGCAGAGTTTTAGACGTGAGTTAAGATATCTGTTTTTTTTTAAATAACAATAAAAATAAAAATTAATAATAGTCACTAAATAATTTGCTAGTTTTTTGGCTTTATGCTTTTTACATTGCTTTGCAAATGAATCATTTTTCTATTTGTAACACTTATTATTTAGATAAATTGTTTTTATGTAATTAAATAAACGAATTAATAAACTGTAAAGATATTAAATCTTGTAAAATTCGTTCATCTTATAAAATTTGAAAAAGATGAATACGTTTAATCGTATAACGATTTTATACTGATTTTATCAGTATAAATTCGTATAAATTAGCATAAATTTTAGCATATTTATGTACGCTTTTCAATGTATTATAAATAATTTATGTAAGGAACAGTGGTTTTATTTTTTTATTTTATGATTTTATTTTATGCAGTGTTTACTGACGAGAGTACCTCTGATTATTGCTAACTTTGATAGCAAGAAGAACAAAATTCTTTTACGAAACATGAAGATTTTACAAGTAGTTACACATTTTCAAATAAAAGAAAAAAATATGACTTATATTATATTTGATTGAATATTTCAAATAAGCAATGTAGCGCGCAAATAATACATAAGATTTATTCCTGTTATTTTATTGGTGCTTTTATAATTAGCAAACTGATTAAGATATTCTCATGCTTATCTGTGATTTTGTTACTTACAAAAATTTGTTTTAATTTACAGTTTGTTTTAATTCTGAATTAACAGTATTAATCTAGAAGATTGTGGATTTTTTTTTTGAAAGCTTTCTTATTGATTATTCTTTCTCTTATGTTATTATAAAATATCAATAAATTGGATTTGTTTCATAAAAGAAAGTTATTTTTCGCAAAGTTATTTTAAAATTTGATATTAAATCTTGATCTATAATATCTACTGGCTTTGAAAGGAAATTGTAAATAGATTATTATTTAAATAAGTTTTCCCCTTTTACTATGTCCCCTTATACTTTAGTAAATGTAGTATGCTACGATTCAGCATTTCAAGAAGCTTTAAATTTGTTTTGCAAAGGAAATCTTTTATGTGACAATTTATGAGGACTTCAAAATATTTTCAGATATTTCGAAATAAGTTTCTTACTATAAAGGAGAATTAATCAAAGATTTCGGAAGGACATCAATAATATAGAATAATATAGAATAAAAACAACAGAATGAAATTATTTTTTACAAATTTATCTTAGAATACGATTAGATACATGATATGAATTGAAAATTATCTTTCTATATTTGCAGAAAATTAGAGAAAAATAATTTTATTATAAACTTTTACATTTAATATTTATTTTGCGTTTATTATTAATAAATAAAATTTTTATTTCTTTCTCTCTTTCTTTTACTTTTCTTTATTAATATAGTTATTATTATAAGATATTTTTAGCATTATACAATAATTTAATTCTGCTTTTTTTTATTATTTGAATCATCTACTTGTATCATGACAAACGTTTATTCGTGAAATTAGTACGATTTATGTCTGGCTTTTGCTGGCCCATAAATTATTCAGTGAAGCTGAGCGAGTAATTAAAAAGTTGACCACTCGTTAAAAGCTGATAATTTATTAATCATGATCTAGTTGGCACTCGTTTATGGAGATGTTTTCTTAACGGCGATTCATATAAAAGCAGGTGTGACTTAAGGCGATAATTAAAACTATGTTTTATGACTTGTCAGCTTTTGAATTCCTTTTTCATCGCAGCAAGAGATAATTTATTGAATTTATGTCAAGTCGACATGGATATAAGATATAATATCGATGGTTTCAATGTCAATGTTTGATCATTTCGCGCTGGGATAATTTACTACTTTGAATATTTAAAATTTTTTTAAATTGATTCCTTTTAAATTGATGAAGCACAATCAATAGAGAAATATCAAAAAATATTTATTACTGTTTGATTTAATATGTTTATTAACATGTATATATATATATATATATATATATACATATTAATTTTAACATCGTTAGATTACAATGCATAAATGTCTAAACTATCAGATAACACGATAAAATTATTTTATGTTGTCATCTATGCCTTTCAGAATGTCCTACTTTATTATCAGTCATTTATAGGAAAAATCTTATGAGATCCTTTACGATGGGTCGAGGAAGTCATAAATGTCGTAGTTCATATGTGCATGTCGTCAAATCATATCGGAACTTCGATAAAAACGATCTACGCGAAATCGGGTGTACTGACTCGTACCATGAAGCCCATCGAGCTGTTCGAACCACACAGCCATGCAAATTGCATTAATACGTCGCGTAAACGCCCGGCAAATTGCTTCACCATCGATTTCAGTCCGTTGCACCACTATTAGATACGAATATGCTCTTGCATGGACACGTTGTATGTGTCTCTCCAGTTTAGCTGCGATTCATCCGAAAACATGTCTTTTTGTACACGTCTTTACGATTCTATATCGAGTACTATATCGAGTAAAATATGTACAAATTTGTATGTGTAATTAACCTATTTACATGAAATTGAAATTCTTAAATAAATTATTCTTATTTTATGATTTAAACTGTCATAATTTTATAAGACAGAATCCCCCAAAATTTTTTTGTGAATTGCGACCCAAAATAGCAAACTCCGCGATCTACCAATCTTTAATAGATATGAAAAAATGAAAGGATATGAAAGGAATTTAATTATTTATTTACTTAATCTTATTGCTCTTTTTCTTAAATTTTTTTAAAAATACGTTTTTATTAATATATTTTTCAAATGTATGAGATGTGTGTGAAAAATGTTTTTATATTTATTAATAATAGTCCTTGTTTTCTATATTTATTAATGACAATTTTAATAGATATATAAATATATAAATGAAATACGAGTTGTTTTCAGACTCAAATTCAAAACAATAAATTAAAAGGTTATGTGAGTCGGCGCGGTTAATAGTGCGCAAATTAAATTATTTTATTACAAAAAACTTTGATTATACATAAATAAATTTCAAAACGTACGTTTTGACTCAATTTTTGAACCATCATCAGTGTGAACCTCTCATGATAATATTAAGAAACTAAATTATTACAATTTTGTGTATCGAATCGAAACGCATTGTTACATCCAATGTTTCTTGTTCTGATTACAATTGTGGAACGAGATCCATCCTTAGTACACTCCAGCTTCTAAGTTCGATGGAAAGGATTGCATGTATCTTAACTCCAACTAATGTAACCAAATGACAAGCATGGATGTAACAATGCGACTTAATTCGATACACAAAATTATAATAATTTAGTTTCTTAATATTGTTATGAGAGGTTCACGCTAATGATGGCTCAAAAGTTAAGTCGAAACATATGTTTTGAAATTTATTTATGTGTGATCAAGATTTTTTTGTAACAAAAATAATTTTAATTTAATTTGTGCACTGTTAACCGCGTCGACTCACATAGTCTTTATACTAATTTATTGTTTTGATAATTATAACTTTTTTATACCATTTAGTTTTTATACCTAAAAAGAAATTTTACGTATGAGATCATGAAAAGGAACAATATTCTTAATATAATGAAATGTAATTTAACATTCTAAAATATTTCGCGAAGAACTTATCAAAAATAGATTTGTTACACTTGGTCGTATTTTTGGGAACTCCTTCTATAAGACATTCTATAGATATCAGATAAAAATCATGTTTTAAATACATTGAAAACATGTTTAATCGATGTTTTAAATACTTTTTAAGTATTTGTCTTTTAATATTATTCAAAACATATTCAAAGCATTAAAAATGTATTTAAAAAGAAAACAATGTTACATTTTTTAAAAATATTTCTTTCTAATCAATTCTAATAGATATCCTTATAAGAAACTTATAATCTTATAGGATTATAAAAATCCCATGATTTTTTTATAACCTAAATTATCGTTGTAATATTAATACCGAGTAAGCAGAGTTTGGAAGTAATTAAAAACTCCTGAATTAAAATATAAAAAATTGGGAGTTGGTTGTTAATTAAAAATGTCTACATCTTTTTTTAGACAATGTCGTATTAATTCACTGATCTCAAATGGTAAATTATCACATAAAAGTACCAATAAAAAACGCTGCGTTTATCGAGTATGGTATTAAGCATATAAGATATCGCCTATTATAATGATATAAGATACTCAGGTACGTAGGTTAATAATCTCTCATTTTATTCTTCACGCCTTTTTCTTCATCCATCTATCCTTT
>Ga0157364_1002200_pt1 | contig 17838 bp, 12 predicted proteins | sample AttsexASBM2_FD_111476 | JGI IMG/M metagenome (GOLD analysis project Ga0157364, IMG submission 111476) | Fungus gardens microbial communities from leaf cutter ant in Ribeirão Preto, State of São Paulo, Brazil - Atta sexdens ASBM2 | ecosystem: Host-associated > Fungi > Mycelium > Unclassified ... | reverse complement strand
GGGGCACCCAATCGCCTTTTCTGGACGTCGTTTATCGAATGACGATTCACAGGCGAAGTATATGAATTCGCCAGAGAGTCCGTTATTTAATAAGTCGCAAGAATTGTTTAATTTGGATTTGGCCAAAGGCGCCATCCGTAAGCAAAAACAAGTTGTCTTATTCGAAGGATTTATGGATGTCATTGCTGCATTCCAAGCAGGTGTTCAAAATGGTGTTGCCTCAATGGGAACATCTTTGACAACGGAACAGGTCCAGGTTTTGTCACGAATGGCCGACAAGATTAGTATCAGTTATGATGCTGACGACGCTGGGAAAAGGGCGACAAAACGAGCACTCGACTTAGTGGCACAGAACGGTAAAATGACAGCCACGGTTGTGCATATTCCAGATAACCAAGATCCAGATGAATTTTTACGTGCGAATGATGTGTCAGCATTTTTGAATGTGCTATCACATAATACGGAAGATCCGATTGCTTTTAATATCCGTTATTTACGGATGGGTCGTGATTTAACAAATCAAACAGAAATATTTGCCTATGTTAGTGATGTGTTAGGGACGATTGCAACTGTCACTGAGCCGATTATGCGTGAAACCTATTTGCGCCAAATTGGTGAGGAGTTTAACATCGGTTTGGATGCCTTACAGGATCAGTTACGGCCGTTGTTATTGCAACAACAAGCTCGGCGGTCTAATCCGCGACGTTCGAATAACAAGCGTCCACGCCAAAGTGAGCGCGTTGCCGATACTGATTTTGGTGCGGCACCATATGATGAGTGGCAAGACAGTGCGCCCGCACCTGTCCCAGCACCGGTTGCACCGACAATTTCGCGGGTTGAACAAGCTGAGCGAATGTTGCTAGCTTGGATGTTGCAGGATAATGATGTCTGGCTACAAGTAACTAACACACCAGATTTCACTTTTGCTGATGTACCTTATGAAACGATTATGATGCTTGCGTCAGGTTACCGCTCAGAGCATGGTAACCAGCCAATCACCGATATGGCGGGCTTTATGGACTACGTACAGAAAGCGGATTTGACTAGAATATTGGCCACGTTAGATACTTACGCGCCTGAATTATTCACGGATCGTTCGCAAGTTGATGAATATATTCAATTTATTAGTCATGACGCACCATTATCTGATAGAATTAATAGGTTACAACGACAAATTAAAGAAGCTAATCAAATGCACAATGATGCATTAGTTGCTCAGCTAAGTGTTGAATATTTGGCTGCGCTTCGTGAACAACAAACACACAAGTAACTTAAGGAGGCCGCTATGGCAGAAAAGCAAGCACCTATCTCAGCTAAGTTTGATCAAGTTGAGTTTGATAAGGCAGTGAAGAACATCATCAAGGAGTTCAAAGCTGATAAAGAAATCAAGGAAAATGCCCTCCAAGATGCTTTGGTTAAGCCAATGCGTTTGAATGCTGATCAAATCGATGAATTATACGAAAAGATCGAATCCGCAGGAATCTCAATCGTTGACGAAAAGGGAGAGCCAACTGCGCGTGCATTGGAAAACAAGAAAACTAAGTTGTCAGAAAAGGAGTTGAAGCAAGCTGCTGATGCGCCAACTGGTATGAAGATTAATGACCCTGTCCGGATGTACTTGAAGGAAATTGGTCGTGTCTCATTGCTGACTGGTGACGAAGAAGTTGCTTTGGCCGAGCGTATTGAGCAAGGCGATGACACAGCCAAGCAAGAATTGGCAGAAGCTAATTTGCGTTTGGTGGTGTCAATTGCTAAGCGTTATGTTGGTCGTGGTATGCAATTCTTGGACTTGATTCAAGAAGGAAACATGGGATTGATGAAGGCGGTTGAAAAGTTTGATTACCGTAAGGGATTTAAGTTTTCAACGTATGCCACATGGTGGATTCGTCAAGCGATTACACGTGCAATTGCCGACCAAGCTCGTACAATTCGTATTCCTGTGCACATGGTTGAAACGATTAACAAGTTGATTCGTATTCAACGTAACTTGCTACAAGACTTGGGACGTGAGCCAACGCCAGAAGAAATCGGTGCCGAGATGGACATCGTAACAGACAAGGTTCGTGATATCTTGAAGATTGCCCAAGAGCCTGTGTCATTGGAAACACCAATTGGTGAAGAGGATGACTCACATTTGGGTGACTTTATTGAAGATAATGAAGCCATTTCGCCTGCAGATTCAGCCGCTTATCAAATGTTGAAGGAACAATTGGAATCAGTGCTGGATACGTTGACGGATCGTGAAGAGAACGTTTTGCGTTTGCGTTTTGGTTTGGAAGATGGTCGTACACGTACGTTGGAAGAAGTTGGTAAGGTATTTGGGGTTACGCGTGAGCGTATTCGTCAAATCGAAGCCAAGGCACTTCGTAAGCTACGCCACCCATCACGTTCAAAGCAATTGCGTGATTTCTTGGATTAAAATTAAAACTAACGGGCCGGGGCGAATGCCTCGGTTTTTTAGTAACGGCAGAATACTTATTTTTTCACAGTTAAACATACCGAGCCGGGCAATTTTTTGCTGGCATCGCATCAGGAGAGGGAAATGCGACGATTTTTATTAATGCTTTTGGGGAGCATCCTTTTGTTTGGTGGCAGTGTTCAAGCTGCCGAACGTGATTTTTCAGTTGCAATCGATACGGCTATTTCTGAACAACGGCAACCGTCTAATACGGCATACTATGATTTGTTATTAGCACCAGGCACTACAAAAGAGTTATCTTTTATTCTAACTAACCATACAGATGACGATCTGCGGATTGCGGTTAATCCGAGTAATGCCACTACATCAAGTAGCGGTCGTATTACATATCAACCATTGACGGAGAATCGAGCGCCGACGATTCAGATGACAAATTACCTACAAATCGCAAAGACCGTTGTCATCCCCGCAGACGGCCAAAAAACGGTCACAGCCACGCTTACAATGCCTAATACAGCGGACATTGGATTGATGGCAGGCGGGGTGTCATTTACAGCGGTCAAAGCGAAACAGGATATCAATGACAAAATTCAGTTAGCGCACGCCCTGTCATATACGATTGCTGTTCATGCCCGTGCGCAGGCACAACTACCTAAAGTGGCGTTGTCGTTGTCGCAGCCAACGGCGATTTCGTTACCGAATCGGACAGGCATTGCGTTTCAGATTAATAATAAAGTTGGACGATTTGTAAATGATCTCTCAGGTACGGCGTCACTAACTGATATCGCAACTAATAAACCGATCATGACGGCAACGTTCAAACAAATTTCGTTAGCACCAAATACATCGTGGCCACTAACAGTCTCCCGTAAAAATAAACAATTACCGCCGGGAAAGTATCGTCTAGCCGTTCATGTGAAAACATCAGGGCTGACCCAGTCCTGGAATCAACCGGTAACGGTCAGGATGGCGCACCAGGAGCAGCAAGTACGGGGCTTTTCGGTGTGGGTAGTCGGAATTGGTTTGATAAGCATTGGTGCGATTGCGGCTATTAGTTATTGGGTGATTTCCAAAAGCCAACCGAATGGCTAGTTAATGACTAACAAATTAATGGTATTTGCCATGGCTACTGCGTGCATTTTATTAGCAGACATTCTATAATTAATCTTTAGTTAGAGAAAATTAGGGGTACGGGTTTATGAACTTGCGAACAGCAATACTTGCTATCGCATCAACAATTACAATTGGTGCGGTTGGTGTGACGGGTCATGCGGATGACACTAAACTGCCGGATTATGATATAACGGCTTCGATTCCGGCTACTCAGATTAATAAGAATAACTTATCAGCGATTGATCTAAAGTTGGCACCAGGTCAAGAAGAACATGTGACATTCTATATTACAAATAACACAAAAAAGCCGATTGACTTGCAATTAACAGGCGGGACAGCCACCACCCGTGATAATGGCATCATCAATTATGTGACGGGTAGCCAAAACGTGACAGGTCAAGTGCCGTATAAAGTTGGTGATTATATTACCATTCAAAATACGGTGACTGTACCGGCTGCTGGTGAAACGTCAGTTGCTGGGACGATTAAAATGCCGGACCATGCGATTCAAGGTCAGTTAGTTGGTGGGGTGTCATTCGTCCGGACGACGAGTGCAAACACTGCCTCTGAGACACCTGTTATTTTGCAAAATGATACAACGCCGGTATCGGCAGATGTGAAAATCGGCCGTGCTGCGTTGACACAATTGACGAGCGCACGCGTCATTGGTGTTAAATTAACAAATAACGCTAATCAGCTCGTGAATGATGCAACTGTGGCAACCAAGGTTCAGGACAATAACGGTAAAACAGTTTTTGAAAAGACATCACATCGCGTTGACATGGCACCAAAGTCAACTTTTAACTTTGAAATTAAAGACAAAGTGAAGTCGATTAAGCCAGGTAAGTATACCGTTAAGGTTCAGGTTAAAACAGCTGATATGACTAAGACAGCCACTAAAACGTTAACAGTCACTGCCGCACAGGTAGCTGAGTTAACTGGATCGGCAGTCGCGGGCAATGATTGGCAACAACCACGTAATTGGTGGAAATTGGCCGTGGGACCAATTATTGTGTTCCTAGCCGTATTCTTACTTGGGCGATACTTACTGCCTGCCCGAAAGCGTCGTGGTGGCACACGGGAAGATTTGAAACGAAAAGATAATTAAACACACCTGACGTATGGTGTTTAGACGATCGCTATTCAATTTGGTTTGAATGGCGATTTTTTTGATTTGCTGAAACAATTAACGGAAATGTTTTTCACAAACTTGTGAAGGTTTTATGGGTGAAGGGTCGCTAGAAACCTTATCAATATAAGATATTGAAATTGAAAAAGAACCGAATTTCACAAACTTGCTTGCTCAAAATGCTTGCATTTCATTTTCAAAGAACTACAATAATAAAGCAATAATAATTATAAGTAAGTTTCGAGGAGAAGAATTGTGGTTCTTGTATTTCTAGGTTTGTCACTCTTTGCTGGTTTTATGTTGGCAAACCAAAATCCAATTAACGCTGACATGAAGAAGGTGGTTGGTTCACCATTCATTTCAGCGGCAATTTCATTTTTGATTGGTTCAATCTTTTTAGGCGTTTTGAGCGCGATTATGTCACACCGTGTGTTCCCATCAGGAGCGTTCATCAGTTCAAATCCGGCTTGGATTTGGCTAGGTGGTGTGCTTGGTGCTGTCTATTTGACATCGAACGTGTTGCTATTCCCACGCTTGGGTGCAATTCAGACGGTTATTTTGCCAATTTTAGGTCAAATTTTAATGGGTACCATTATTGATACCTTTGGTTGGTTTGGTACGGCACAAACACCTTTGACATTAATGCGAGTCATCGGGCTAATTGTGTTGATTGCTGGTGTTGTTGTAGCGGTTGTTTTGCCCAACGTCCTAAACAAGGATGTGGAAGCAATGGATAAGGCCATTCAGGAGAGTGAAACAAAGCCGGTCTTGCTTGGTTGGCAAATCTGGGCAATTTTTACTGGAACGTTGTCAGCAACGCAACAAGCAATTAACGGTCACTTGGGAGCGTTATTGCAAGCCCCAGCACAAGGCTCATTCATTTCATTCTTTGTTGGGTTTATCTTGATTACCATCGTTGCTTTGGTGGTTGATAAGCGCTTGCCTAAGGTGTCTGAGTTAAAGCAAGCTAAGTCGTGGAACTGGCTTGGCGGTATCTTGGGTGGTCTATTCGTCTTCGCCAGTGTTTTGTCAGTGCCAAAGATTGGTGCTGGTTTGACGATTACGATGGGATTGATCGGTCAAATTGTTGGTTCAATGCTTGTACAACAATTTGGCTGGTGGCGTTCAGCCAAGGCTAGTGTTAACGGTATTCAAATTTTGGGTGTTGTTGTGATGGCTGTTGGTGTTGTCTTTATCAAGTTTCTTTAATTAATACGATAAAAAGACCATGTGTGCGGTAATAATACTGCGTACATGGTCTTTTTTTCGGTGTTACTGATGTGTGAGCTATGATACACTGGAGAGAATTATAGGTAGGAGGTGAACTGATATGATTGAAAATGATAAGCGCTTAGCGAAATTTAGTTTTCCACTCCTTGCGTCGAATTTTGCGTCGGTGTTTGGAGATGGTGTCTATCGGTTTGGCCTGAATTGGTTTTTAGTGTCTAGCTATGGCAATGCAAAAATTTTAGGTTGGCTAACAGGTTTCGGCTTTTTGGTTTACTTATTAAATGATGTTTATGTTGGTTCAGTGCTGGATCGCTTTAATCGTAAATGGGTGTTGTTAGGCGCAGATTTATTTGGTGCCATCGGCGCTTTAACATTATCGTTGCTGATTGATCCGACTAAGCCACAGCTCTGGGTATTATTTTTACTAACTTTCATTTTGAATGTGGATGTCTCGTTTGCGTACCCAGCCGCGCGCGCAATTTTGCCAGATGTCATTAAGTCAAGTGCCTTGGCCCGTTTTAACGCATGGGCTAGCGCAGCTTTCTCGACGGGACAAGCATTTGGACCATTAGTTGGTGGTCTCTTGCTTCACTTAAAATGGATTAACTTGCAAACGTTTTTGCAGTTGTTTGGTGTGATGCTTGTCGTTACGGTCTTGTTGAACTTGGCGATTAGATATCAGCCGCAACCAAAAGATCCTAATATGCCATCGGAGTCATTTCTAGCCAGTTTAGTTGGTGGATACAAATACGTGTTGTCCCAACCAAAATTATTTGAATCGATGTTACTAACGATGTGGAGCAATTTCTTCTTTGAAGGATTTATTATTGCGATGCCATTTCTGATTCAGCATAATTACCATGGCTCAGCTTCGTCATATTCTACGGCCTTAACTTTGGCGGCAGTTGCAGGTATTATTGCGGGCATAATTTTAGCGCGCTTACCAAAATTCAATTCGTTAAATACGCTTTATTGGGATCTGTTTGTTCTAGGTGGGGCTTTTATCATCGGCACATTTATTCAAGAAATATGGGTATTTATCGGTCTGGTTATCTTGAATGGGTTTGCTCGTGCATCGTTTGTTATTAAGATTAATACGGTCCGTCAACAAGAGAGTGCGCCAGCATACTTGGGACGGGTATTTGGTATTTCTTTCTTTGCGACAGATTTATTTGCGCCGATTATAACAATTGCCTTTGGATATGGGGTGTCTGAATTGGGCGAATGGACAGTCTTTTTGCTTGGGATGATGATGGTTGTCGGTATGATCGCAATTAAGTTTATTAGCAACAGACATGCGCAACATTTTAATTAACATAATATCTTTATGGTCGATGATTTGACAGTTAGTAGCTGTTAATTCATCGGCTTTTTTGTATTTACTTGTGCTACCAATAACGGTGGCTTGTGAAATATCAATAATTAATTTTTGTATGTTTTTTATATTTTATATATATTAGATTTACAGTTGTAAACTAAAGGGTACCCGTGGAACTAATGTTCTGAGTAAGGCTGGGGTACTGTGACATAAGGCAATTTGGATAAAAAGCACTAATTTAACTAACGAGTCTCATTATGCTTGCATATGAATAAAATGGAACCGGTTCTAAAATGACATTGTGAAAAAATTGACAGAGAGATTATGTCCGCGTTAAGGTGAACCCTACACCAAGGCCTTGGGGATATGAATAGAATACGGGGATATAATTTTGCAAGACGAGTCACAGAAGTTTAGAAAAAAGATGTACAAGTCCGGAAAGTTTTGGGTAGCTGCCGGTGCTTTGTTTGTTGGGCTGGCATTCGCTGGTAACACGCAGGCTGATACTGTATTACCAAGTGAACAACGTGCAACGGAGACGACACAGACCAGTGAAGACACGTCCGCCACTAAGACGCCGGCATCGGCGTCGACTTCAAGCTCAGTCAATGTTGACACGAGTGACCTGCCTGACAGTTCAAGTACGGTAGTTGATAGTGCAAGTGCAAGCGTAAGCGTAGTGAGTGATAGCGTCGCTGTGCCAGATACTGGATCACAATTTACGAGTTCGTCAGCGTCAATGTCATCATCATTTGTTAAGTCATCACTAGCGGCAACAACTAGTGATGCTTCTGGCAGTCAGTCGGCGGCGGTGACTAGCGCAACCGTTAGTTCGGTGGCCACGAGTAGTTCAGCATCTTCATTGACAACAGCCACAAGCGAATCAGCAGTGATAAGCAGCGCCGTGTCAGATGGTTACCATGATGAAGGTGGCGATTGGGTCTATTATCGAGCTGGAAAAAAGTTAGTCGATCGACAAACGATTGATACGTTTGCGGTTTACTTTGACGCCGATGGCAAACAAGTCAAGGGTGATTGGCGTGAAAGTGATGGTAAACGTGCGTATTATGATGGACAAGAAGGACGAGCATTAACGCAAACGCAAGCAGTCAATGGCGTTATCTACGGTTTTAATCAAAGCGGCTATCAAATCAAGAATGATTTCGGCCAAACAGCGAATCGAGATACGTATTATTTCGACGCACAAGGTCATGTTGTCACGGGAATCCAAACAATTGCAAACAAGGTTTATGATTTTGATGAGCAAGGTCGAATGCTGAAAGGCATTGCCACGTCAGTTGATGACAAGATGATGTATTTTGATGATCAAACAGGTGTTGGACAACCGGCTGATCATCCTGAATTCAACCCTGAAACGGAACCGGTTCCTGACGACAATATCAAACATAATGCAGCACATGGTACGACACCAGCAGATTTTGATTCGATGGCTGGCTACCTGACGGCTGATACTTGGTATCGCCCAACCGATATTTTGGAAAATGGTGAGACGTGGCGCGAATCGCAACCAACTGAATTTCGACCACTGTTAGCAACTTGGTGGCCAACAAAACAAACTCAGGCCGATTACGTGAACTACATGAATCACGCATTAGATATGTCAAATGCAAGTGTGTCAGCTGCCGATTCAGAAGCCACGCTAACTGCGGCAACCGATGCTATTCAAGCGGCCGTTGAGCACCAAATTACGGTGCGCCAATCAACGGCCTGGTTACGTGAATTAATGGCCGCGTTTGTTGTGACACAGCCACAGTGGAATAAAACCAGTGAAGATGTTAATGATGATCATTTGCAAGGTGGGGCGCTAACATTTGAGAATAACGGCGACACAGACGCTAATTCGGATTATCGCCTCATGAATCGCACGCCAACAAATCAGACTGGTGAACGCTTGTATCACATTGATGACTCGCTTGGCGGTTACGAATTATTGCTGGCAAATGACGTTGACAATTCAAATCCACAAGTTCAGGCAGAACAATTGAATTGGTTGTACTACTTGATGAATTTTGGGGATATTACAGCTGATGATCCGGATGCAAATTTTGATGCCATACGGATTGATGCGGTCGATAATGTCGATGCTGATTTACTTCAACTAGCAGCTCAGTATTTCCGTGATGCCTATGGCATGGCCACGACTGACGCGACATCAAATAAGCATCTTTCAATACTTGAGGATTGGAGCCATAACGATCCGGCGTATATGCAAGCACACGGCAATGATCAATTAACGATGGATGATTATATGCACACACAGTTGATTTGGTCATTAACCAAGCCAGAGGCACAACGTGGCACCATGGCACGCTTTATGGACTTCTATCTCACCAACCGTGCTAATGATGATACAGAAAACACGGCGCAACCTAGTTACTCGTTTGTGCGTGCCCATGATAGCGAAGTGCAAACAGTCATTGCTGAAATTGTGACGAAGCTACATCCAGAAGCAGGAAACGGGTTAATGCCTACGGAAGAACAAATGGCAGAAGCGTTTAAGATTTACAATGCGGACCAAAAGAAGGCCGTTAAAACTTACACGCACTACAATATGCCATCTGCATACGCCATGCTGTTAACGAACAAGGATGTTATTCCACGAATTTACTATGGTGACTTGTACACTGACGATGGGCAATTCATGGCGACAAAATCACCCTATTTTGATGCGATTTCGGCTATGTTACAAGCGCGCACGAAGTATGTAGCTGGTGGACAAACGATGGCGGTTGACCAGCACGACGTCTTGACTAGCGTTCGGTTTGGTAAGGGTGCCATGACGGCCAGTGATTTAGGAAATGCTGAGACTCGGACTGAGGGTGTGGGATTAATTATTAGCAACAACCCAAAGTTGCAATTGGGACAACAAGATAACGTGGTGTTACACATGGGACTTGCGCACGCGAATCAAGCATTCCGAGCAGTTGTACTAACGACCGCGACCGGATTAACCATTTATAATGACGATGATGCTCCAATTCGTTATACCGATAATAAGGGTGATTTAATTTTCAATAACCATGACGTATATGGCGTGTTGAATCCACAAGTGTCAGGCTTCTTGGCAATGTGGGTGCCAACTGGTGCACCAGCGAACCAGGATGCGCGATCTACTGCGTCAACCAACAGTTCAACGGATGGATCTGCCTACCATTCTAATGCGGCTTTAGATAGTCAAGTCATCTTTGAATCATTTTCGAATTTTCAGGCTATGCCAACAAGTCATGACACATACACCAACGTTGTGTTAGCCAATCATGCTGACCAGTTACACGATTGGGGAATAACTTCGGTACAGTTAGCGCCACAATACCGGTCTTCAACCGACGGAACCTTTTTGGATGCGATTATTCAAAATGGCTATGGCTTCACTGACCGTTATGATTTAGGGTTTGGTACGCCAACTAAGTATGGGGATGATACGGATTTGCGGAACGTCATCAAAGCATTGCATGCAAATGGCATGCAAGTAATGGCTGATTTTGTGCCGGATCAATTGTATACATTACCAGGTAAGGAATTGGTACAAGTCACCCGAACAAACAATATGGGTGAGCCAGATACACACTCTGACATCCAACATATTTTATATGTGACGAGCACTCGGGGTGGCGGTGAGTATCAGAAACAGTACGGTGGTGAGTTCCTTGAGCGGTTACGTGCGCTCTACCCTGATTTATTTACGACACGTCAAATTTCAACCGGACAAACCATTGATGATTCAGTAAAAATTAAAGAATGGTCAGCTAAGTATTTGAATGGTACCGCAATTCAAGGCCGTGGAGCTGGCTATGTGCTACGTGATAATGGTACAAATGCTTATTACAAGGTGACGGCAAATGACGGTAATGTGAACTTACCAAAGCAATTACTCGGACAACCAGTGATGACCGGATTCTATCACGAGGCAGACGGTTATCATTTTGAAACATTGAGTGGTACGTCGGCCAAAGATGCCTTCATTATGGGTGACGATGGGGCGCTGTATTATTTTGATGATCAGGGCGTCATGGTAACGGGTAAGCAACGTGTGCACCAAGACCAGTATTTCTTCCTACCAAACGGTATTGCCTTGACGGATGCGTTTGTACAAAGTGCGGATGGTCAACGTCAGTATTATGATAAAACAGGTCGCCTGGTCATTAATCAATATGTGACTGACCACCAAGCAAATGCGTTCCGGGTTGATGCAGACGGTAACGTTGTTCGTAACCAAGCTTTGACTGTTGACGGCCATGAACAATATTTCGGCACAAACGGTGTCCAAGCGAAAGCAGTGCTCATTCGAACTGACGATAATCAGGCACGGTACTACGAAGCCAATAGTGGTAATCTCGTGAAGCAACAGTTTATTCTTGATACAGATGGACATTGGTTGTACGCCGATGCTGCAGGAGACTTGGCACGCGGACAAATTACGGTTGGCCAAGACACGTTGTATTTTGATGATAATAATCATCAGGTAAAAGATGATTTTGTCTATGATACTAACGGTGTGCATTATTTTAATGGCACAACAGGCGCTGAAATCAAACAAGATTACGCGTTTCATGATGGCAAATGGTACTATTTTGATGATTTGGGACGAATGGTAACCGGTTTGCAGCGTATTAATGGTGAGTATCGCTATTTTGATGCTAATGGTGTGCAACTAAAGGGTGGTACCGTGACCGATCCACTAACGCACCAAACGTACACTTTTGATGCGCAAACTGGTGTTGGTACGTTGGTGACGATTTAACTGAATAATGGGCTAGAAAAGACGATTTTGTATCGTCTTTTTTAGTTTCGATAACTAAATAAGTGCTCATTTTTGCATTGGGACTCAGAATTAGCGGGCGCGCAAGCGTCTTTTCGTGTTAAACTTATTAGTAATTAATATTTTGAGGAGTCTGTTATATGGCAACAATTTTAGTTGTAGATGATGAACCGTCATTGGTGACGCTACTGTCATACAACCTGACTAAATCAGGCTTCGAGGTCGTGACTGCTACATCCGGTGACGAGGCACGAAATCAGCTGGCGAATCATCCTATTGATTTGATGCTGCTAGATGTCATGTTGCCTGGTAAGAGTGGCGTTGACTTAACACGAGAACTGCGAGGCGAACAGAATCGTATTCCAATTATTATGATTACCGCCTTGGATGACGAAGTCGACAAAATTTTGGGTCTCGAAATTGGGGCGGACGATTATGTCACGAAGCCATTTAGTCCACGTGAAGTGATTGCGCGCGTTCGGGCGGTTTTGCGTCGTTTGGATAAACAACAAGAACCGCAAGTAGCGAAAACACCAACGAAACTAAAACAATTTGGTAATCTAACAATCGATTTTGATAAGATGGTTGTGCAACGACAGGGTGAAATTGTAAAGCTAACACCAAAGGAATATGAGCTATTGGCTTATATGGCAGATCGTGAAGGACGGGTTCTAGACCGCGAAACAATTCTGCACGGTGTTTGGGGTTACGATTATGCTGGCCCCGATACACGAATGGTTGATATGCACTTGTCGCATCTCCGCGATAAGGTGGAAGACGATCCTAAACACCCAGTTCATTTAAAAACCGTGCGTGGCTTTGGGTACCGGTTTGATGATCAAGCGGTAGATTAGGAGGCTCGGATGCATACAGAATTAATGCAAAACGCCAAAAAGTTTGTTGCTTTTTGGTTTTTATATGCAGTTTTAATTTGGCTGATTTTGTTTGTGGCGTCTGCGTTAGGCGACCAAGTTGTCTCGTTAAAATTCCATGTGCTGGTATTACTCTCGATGTTTTTGTCAGGTGCCACGACTTTGGCTTTGGATTTGCAACAACAACGTCGTGATGCCCACATGGCTATATTTATTGATAAACTGCGTGATTTACATACTGATAATACGCGAGCTGGGCATATCTTAATGCGACCTGATGATTCGTTAGCACCGCTAGCGGAAGCGATTAATGACGTGCAACGCTTAAATCGCGATCGCATCAAATTATTGCAACAACAAGGTAGCACGTTAGCTGCCTTAATGACAAATATGCCATTAGGCGCTTTGCGTATTACACCAGAACGCACGATTATTCAAATGAATGCCCAAGCACAGGAGATGCTTGCTGTTGACCGCGACGCATTAGGACGCGATTACTCGGATGTTATTAAGCATCACCGCTTAATTTCGTTGTTGGAGCAAGCTTTAAAAATGGAGACGCAAGTTCGCGAATTGGTTAAGTTTGATAATCGCATGCTCGATGTGTCATTAGTTTACTATGAAACCCGCGAACGACACCACGAACTATTAGTTTTGTTATACGATATGACTGAAGTTACGCAGATGCAGGACATGCAGAGTGCGTTTGTTGCTAATGCATCGCATGAATTACGAACGCCCTTAACGGCAATCGCTGGTTTCACTGAGACGCTATTAGCTGGTGCCAAGGATGATCCGGCGGCTTTGGATGAATTTTTGCATATCATTCAAAGTGAGACGAGTCGCTTGTTGGCATTGACTGAAGACATACTAGCATTAGCAAAATCACCAGAGCGTTTGTCGAAGGTTGCACCGGTGAATGTTGCGAATATTGCGACAGAAATATTTGAGGCAAATAAACCAGCCGCCGATACGTTAGGCTTACAACTCCAGAATGAAATTAGTCCGTCGTTTACAGTTAACCAGGACGAAAGTGTCGTTCGACAAATTTTGACGAACTTAATTGTTAATGCAATTAAGTATAATCGGCCAGGTGGTCTCGTAAAGGTTGCCGCGATGGTGACGGCTAGTGAATTTGTGATGGCCGTGAAAGATACTGGTTTAGGTATTTCAAGTGAAGAACAAAGCCGGATTTTTGAACGCTTTTATCGAATTGACAAGTCACGGAACCAAGCAATCCCTGGCACCGGGCTGGGCTTAGCAATTGTGCAGGATTTGGTCTCAAAATCGCAAGGAACGATTGAACTTGACAGTCAAGTTGGCGTTGGGTCTACCATTACGGTGAATTTGCCACTACAATAGTAATAATATAAAAAGTGTATTGAAGAAAGAGGATTGAAAAATGTCTAACTCACGTCCAGTTGTTATCGGGGTTACGGGTGGTTCAGGGTCTGGAAAGACAACTGTTAGCCGCGAAATTATTGAACGCTTGAAGGGCGAGTCTGTGGTCATGATTCCACAGGATGCATATTATAAGGATCAAGGTGATAAAAGTATGACGCAACGTGTTGCGACAAACTATGATCACCCAGATTCATTAGATAATGACTTGTTGATTGCACAGCTTAAGCAATTGTTGCAACGTGAGACAATTGAGCAACCAACTTACGATTACGCAGCACACACGCGTTCAGACAAGACGGTGACAGTTGCTGCCGCCGACGTTATCATCGTTGAAGGGGTTTTGTTATTCACAGAACCTGAACTTCGCGATATGCTTGATATTAAGGTTTATGTTGATACAGATGATGATTTGCGTTTCATTCGTCGGATGCAACGTGATATTGTCGAGCGTGGTCGTACAACAGAATCGGTGGTTAACCAATATTTGGCGACAGTTAAGCCAATGTATCATCAATTTGTTGAGCCAACTAAGCGCTATGCAGATATTATTTTGCCCGAAGGTGGTGCAAATGTTGTCGGAATCGGCATGCTGGAAGCACAGATACGTGCAATTTTAGACTTACACAAGTAATTAGATAAGAAAGTGTGATTGCAAGATGGAAGAACGAATTTGGAATCGAATTGTTAAGTATACCGAACTGCAAGGCACATCAGGTCAAGAACATGCCATTAGAAAGGCATTTCGTGATGATTTGACGCCCTTAGTTGACGAAGTTGTGCAGAATGGTCTTGGTGGCCTATACGGTATCCGTAAACATACCGATGCAGATGCACCACGTGTGATGTTTGGCGCGCACCTAGATGAAGTGGGCTTTATTGTCACAGCAGTTACGGCTCGAGGTATGTTAGTTGTGGCACCGGTTGGCGGTTGGAATCCTTATACCGTTTCAGCGCAACGGTTCACGCTTTTTACTCGTGACACATCGTATCCGGTTGTCTCTTCAGCAGTCTCACCGCACTTCTTACGCGAAGGTGGCGTAAACGGGGCACCGAAGATTGAAGATATTCTTTTTGATGGTGGCTTTACATCGCATGACGAAGCTTGGTCTTTTGGTATTCGTCCGGGTGACTTTATTGTGCCTGATGTCAAAACGGTTATGCTGGCTAATGGTAAGCGGGTTGTATCAAAGAGTTGGGATAATCGCTTTGGATTAGTGACAATTTTGAACGCGCTTGAAAATTTGCAACATGACGCATTGCCAAATACCTTGATTATGGGCGCTAATGTTCAAGAGGAAGTCGGCTTGCGTGGGGTCGGCCCAGCCGTCAACCAACTACAACCAGATTTGTTCTTTGCATTAGATTCTTCCGCCGCTGATGATACCAAGTCAGATCAGGCGCAAGGCCAAATGGACGGGGGCGCCTTGTTACGCGTCTTTGATCCGGGTGTCATTATGCCATTGCGTCTGAAGGAATTTGTGCTTGATACAGCCAATGACGCCCACATTCCGTTGCAGTACTTTGTGGCGAAGGGTGGCACGGACGCACACGGCGCGCAATCACAAAATAACGGTATTCCTTCAGTTGCCTTGGGGGTTGCTTCCCGTTATATTCACACGCACCAGACAGTTTGGTCAGTGGCTGATTTTGAGGCTGCCCAAGCGCTGGTTGAGACCCTTGCTCGTAAATTAGATAAGACAACCGTTCACGATATTGTGTACGGTGATTAATTAATAATAGAAATGGAGACTGACAATATGTTGATTGCCAGCTATAACCCAGCCGGAATGGGTGATGTATTAGTTGTGTTAACGGCCCCAGCTGCTGAGCACACGTTTGAACAAAAAGAGAATGTTGTCCGCATTGCAGATGAGCAGAACATGACGCTTGGTTTTAATTTTTTGCATGCGTCAACGATGTTGGATTTGCCCGAAACGGCTGGTCAAGTATTTTTGACGTCAGATGATGTTGCTAAGCTAAATGCTGTTTTAGTTGCAGCCGGTTTTGAAGCAGACTTGGTTGCTGATGAAACGCCTAAGTTTGTCGTTGGCTACGTCGAAAAGGCCGAACCACATCCAGATTCAGATCACCTTCAAATTACAACGACGGTTGTTGATAATGATGAACGGGTTCAAATCGTGTCAGGTTCACCTAACATGCGTCAAGGCATTAAGGTAGTTGTTGCCAAGGTTGGTGCGATGATGCCATCTGGCTTAATTATTTGGCCGGGCGCCTTGCGCGGTGTCGCTTCAAACGGCATGATTACATCAGGTCGTGAATTGCGGTTGCCTAACGCACCACAAGTGCCTGGTGCCTTGATTTTGCCGGATGATTTTGCTGAAGTTGGTACGCCATTTGACGCAAGTTCAGCTGAAGCACAAGCATTATTTCAATAAGGTGAGGTGATACCGCATGGTTGATCGTCGGCCTATCGTTTTTTATGAGCGCTTAATGAACACCTATGATGGTCAGGTAGCAGCTCTAATGGCAGCTAAAATCTCATATATCTTGTTAGCAACTGAAGACACAGATGCTGTTAATTTGTCATCGGCTTCAGTCACGGTTGAGACGCCGGCTCAAGCAACTATGGTTACGCCACGGCAACAAATTGCGGTTGAAGTCTTGCAACCACGTGTTGTGCCAACAATGCCAGAATTGCCAGAAGTCGAAACGCTAGTAGAGCAGTCAAAGCCGGTTGACCCAGCACCAGTCAAGCAAACACCTGTAGCGTCAATGCCCACTAAGCCACACAAAGTAAAAACAGGCTTAGGGTTAAGCCTTGATGATATCTTGTCGGAAGAAGCAAGTGTTGCTGCGCGTGGTGATAGTCAATATTTTGACAACTGATAAGTAAAAATTATGAAAAGAGCTCTGAGGCACCCGTGCCGAATAGCTCTTTTTTTGGTATCATAGTAAGTACTTACAAACAGATTGGACAGAATAGATAATGGACAAGGATACGTTATACTACTTTATTGGGATTAAAGGATCAGGCATGAGTGCATTGGCACTTATTCTGCATGATCAAGGCTTGCAAGTCGCGGGCTCAGACATTGATGAATACACATTCACGCAAAAGCCATTGGCGGCAGCTGGAATCCCAATGTATAGTTTCGATGCAGCTAATATTAAGCCTGGTATGACGGTTATTCGTGGAAATGCCTTTAATGATGACCAGGTGGAAGTCGCGGCTGCGTTGGCGTTGGGTGATCAGATTAATTTGGTTACTTACCCAGACATGGTTGAAAATCTAGTTAAGCAATTCACGTCAATTGGGGTTGCAGGGGCGCACGGTAAGACATCAACAACAGGTCTTTTGGCCCACGTTTTGGCTGGTATTGCACCTACATCATACTTGATCGGCGACGGTACAGGTAAGGGTGTGCCAGATGCACGGTTCTTTATTTTCGAGGCGGACGAATATCGTCGACACTTCCAAGATTACACACCAGATTATGCGATTATGACGAACATTGACTTTGATCACCCTGATTATTACACAGGTGTCGATGATGTTCGTAGCGCTTTTGAAGACTTCGGTAATCACGTCAAGAAGGGCATTTTTGCTTGGGG